>JACKZZ010007629.1_pt1 | contig 37782 bp, 24 predicted proteins | sample 8027871 | NCBI WGS metagenome assembly JACKZZ01 (sample SAMN15724774, study PRJNA655200) | protist metagenome | isolation source: fluorescence activated cell sorting (FACS) single amplified genomes of... | place: USA: West Boothbay Harbor, Gulf of Maine | collected 2000-07-19
ATAATTGCTCGAGTAGTCCGAAATCGAAGAAAGATCAGCGTAAAATACGTCGCTCCCAGAGACAGGCCCAAGAAATTTCATCTTGCTTTCCTGAACAGGACATCGAAAATCGGGACAAACTTACGCCTGAATTGGAGGAGTATTTTGAAAAAATCCGCGAAGCGCGAAAAAATGGCCGAACTATCTACATTGAAGAAGTCGTCTCTGAGGACGAGTTTGATGAAAAGGGGGACCTTGTTCCAAGAGTTCAGAATGAAAGGACCTTGAGGAGAATGCAGCAAAATCGTATGGCAAGAGAAGCGATACTGAAAAACTTGTACGAGCAGAATCAGCTAGTGAAACAGGATCCAGCGAAAATGGATAAGAGAGCGGTTGCGAAACGAGATGGAACAGCATCGAAGACAAAGAAACTTATATCATCATCGACGTCGACGAGTCTTGGCCAAACCACGGCACTGTCTAAGGCTGTAAACAGCGGTTCAGATGAGGATTCCAAAACCCGAACGGACTCGAAAGAGTCGTCGAAGACTAAAGGTAAATCTGCCCCAGGCAGAAAATCATGGTTCGAAGCTGCTTTTCCCGATTCACAGAAAGCAAATGAAGCCACTGAAAAACTAAACGCTAATTCGACGGCTTCTTCTAATAGCACGCCTCAAAATATAAATAAGGGCACTAACGATGCGCTGCGGCCTGAGCTCGTGAATAATGTGGAGGAATACAATGCTTTCGACTTGGCCAATGGGGGGCACGGAAAGTACAAGAAAGTGCGCAGTAAAATCTATTATGATGAAAATGGCTGGGAAATTGTAGCGCCAGAGGTAGCGACTGCGCATGACTTCGAGATGATGAAGATAGTGAAGGATGCGGAGGAAACGCTGGGGAGAGTAAAAAGGCATAAGAAGGGCATCTTTACGCCGGAGGAGGGTCAGAGTAGTGAGGAGGAAAATGATCCGAAGTTGAAAGAGTCTAGTAGCACTTCCGAAAGAAATACTCCATCAGGGCAAGCTAGTAATTTAATATCTGCAGACAAGATGGAGGTTGTAAAAGTGGCAACGGTGGAATTCCAAATCGGAGGGCACACTATGAAGGGAGTGGAAGAGCAAGACTCTATGCACAAGATTGAATCTAAGACGTCCGATATTAAGGATCTAGCACCGGTCACTGCGAATAATAATAAAAGTGGAGATGACGCTGGATACGCGATTGGTCTGCAGTATGAAAAGGGGAAATCCGTCCAGAAGAAATGGGTGAATCTAGAAGGGGAGAAAAAAGATCCTAATTCGGATGGCGCTTTGTCGGAAGCCATTCAATTCGTGGTATTTCATTTAAATGTGGCGAAATTGATACTGCGAAGGAAGACGGATGAAGAAATGAAAATGCTAAATTGGCGATGCGGCCGCGATTCAGATGTCCGTGATGGGGAGGACGAGCAGCGTCGTTCCTCTGTCGACAAAGACGTGGCCGAGGTGCGTAAACAGCTGGCAGCAAAAAATGCACTATTAAAAAAGAAGAAAGATGAAGCCCACCACGAGGAAGCTGTTGCGAAATCTGAGGAGCCAGAGGAAGCTGTGGTTGAGACTAAGAACACAGGGGCGATTTTAGCGTTATTTGGTAAAACTAAGGACGATTTACGAGCAGCGGACGAACCAGAATCCGAGGTTGTTCCAGACGAGGTAGACGACGTTTCAAAGAGCGAAGCGAAACCTAAGAAAGCAATAAAGAAGAAACCAAAAGTTGGCAAAAAGGGTGAAGAGCAGGTGAACGAAGACGGGGAGGTGGAAAGACAAGTTACGGGATTGTTTGCGATGTCCGTAGGCAGAACGAAATCGGACGACGCAATGGAAAGACGGCTTCAAAAGGAAAGAGAAGAAGCCGAAGAGGAAAGAAAAAAGATGAGAGAGGGACGGATTTCGATTCTCCCAACAGGCTTTTCAAGGGAAAATAAAGCAATTGCCAACTTCTTAAAAGCCAGGGAGGAGGTGAATGAGCTCTTGAGATTGGATGGTCATCAGATCTTAGACGTGGTACCGGGAGTGAAACACGGGGTTATACCATGGACAGCGTTCAAAAGCCTAGTGAAAATTAAGCCTACGTCAGAGGAAAAAACCCAAAGGATACAGTCTGAAAAGGCTTTGAGAAACGATCTTGCTCAACAAATGCAAGACTATGTGGAAGTGACAATGAGTCAAAACCCTGCTTTGGAGGATGATTTAGCGAGGGAGGGGTCTACTGATAGCAGTAGTTCCTTCTCCGGCTCCGAAGAAACTCCGGAAAAACGACGCGGCGCAACAAAAAATGTGCAATCTGATGATAGTTTTTTACCTAAGGCTACTCCAGTTGATTCAGAGGCTGCTGAGGTACCAGGGGCTTCAGTAGATGACAAGGACAATCTAAATTCCATTGTTGAAAAAACCGAAGTCTCGCCTGAGTATATTAATACTAGCGGATCTGACCTCCAAACGGTCGAAGTTGTGCAGGGTGTGAATGGATTGCTAAAAGCTCCTTCGACAGGAGCAGCGATATCTGATGATACTGGCGATTCGCAGCAGCAGATTGAGGGAGGTAAAAAATTACTAGACAACGACAATATGCAGAGCCAATTAGTGCCTGTGCTAGATAAGGACGGTGTGCCTATGGTAGGCGAGGATGGCGAGCCAATGATGCAATTGAGAGAACAGGTAGACGAAGAGGTTGTCAAAGAGTACAACGTCAATATCCTTCCAGCAAGTTCAGGAAGTGCTGTGCCAGACGACCCTGGTGCGTTGTTGCCCGCGCCAAGCCGAAATAATAGCTCCTCGGAGTCCAGCGCTAGCGTGAGGCCCGTGCCTGTTCCGAGAAAAACCCGTACTGCTGCTGAACCGCCGCCCCCCGTGAAGTATAGAAGCTATAGCCAGGTGCTAAGAAGTTTTGTCCCTTCCATTGACAAGGAGGAGTATAAGAGCTCCTGGGACAAAATCAACGAGCCAAAATCGGATTTTTTTACACTCTTCGACAACATGACTGAGCCCCCCGAAATGAAGAAAGCGAGAGAAAACGTGAAATATGATAAAAAAACTGGCTACCCCCTGCCCGCTGAGCCCCTCACCACTCAGCAATCGCTGGATCGCATGACGGCCATAAAAAAGAGCCACTTCAGAGACCCGAAGTTGATTTTAAATAAGGACCTGGTTATTTTTCGTCCACATAACGACTTCGAGGAAGCATATTTGAAACTGCAAAAAGACAGGAATCGAAAATACAAGAAGAAAGTGGAAGCGAAAGATCTGAAAACGGCTTTGAAAGACCGTCTTGCGAGCGAAGATACCGAGAAAAATGCCCTTACTCCAGGTGGTGCGCCAAAGACTGGTGGGATATTCGGAGCGATATTTCGAAATATGAGAAAAGCGAAACAAGACTTAGGAATGGAGGACACAAACGCTCAGAATACTCCACTTTTTTCCAACATTTTGTCACAATTTGGAGAAGGTTCAGAAGTTCCAAGTGGCAAAGCAAACTTCCTACAGCGGGCTCTGTTGGCAAAGCGACGGGAAAAAGAAAAAGCTCAGGATGCATTAATAGGCGGAGAAATTAGAGAGTGCGCAGAAGACGAATTATTAAAGCTTGTTATAAAAGAGGAAGATAGTTCGCAAGAACTACTAGAGGACGCAAGTAACTCTCCTGAGAGCAACAGTCCACCTGATCCTCGAAAATCAGTGGGGGCGGCCTCAGACGACGGCTGTGTTGTTGCGGCTGCTGCTGCGTCACCGGAGGGTGGACTCGACTCGATGCGAAATACGGACAACGAAGCAGTGGAGGGGAATTCAAATGTTGAAAATGAATCGGCTGAAGAGGAGGAGGGGGAAGGCGCTGCCGCGAGTCCGATCCCCGGAGGTCGGCGTTCTCTCAATTGGGCTTTCGAAAATCTACCCTCCCACGAAGAAGTGCTTGCTCAAACGGGCTCTCTCGTCGCAACCTTGAAATCCTCAGTGAATTCCCGTACCTCCATCTTGAAAGCCGCGCTGCATGAAGAAGCAATTGTCTCTCAGGGCCTGACCAGTGAACAGGAGATCGCGGTTTCCATGAGAAATTCCCTTAAGTATTTGCCAAAAAAGCGTATTACGATAAATGAGGACGCAGAAGTGAAAGCCAAACAGAAACGCGCGGAAGCGCAGGAGCAGAGGGAAGCCAGATTTCGGCGCGATAACGTGATACAAAAAGAATTAGGTGACATAAAAGCGCCACTAGGAATGGTTCGCATCTTCATTCCAAAAGGCTCCATGCTGGTTTTGACCGACAAATTTCTCAAGGAATATAGACAATTATCGATGGACGAAGCCCATGATGGAGTTAAGAAAGCAAAGAAAAAAAATGTAGCCGCTGCTGGCGCTAAAAAAAAGAAAAATAACGGTGAAGAAGACGACGAGGCCGAGGACCCACTGATGAAGCATTACCCTGATATGGCCATATTAGCGGAGGAAAAACGCGAGGAGCGTTTGGTGCCTTGGCAAAAACTTTTATTCTATAGGAGGATGGAGAGTGTGTTCCCTGATGGCATCGAATTCGTCCTTCCACCCAAATTTGTCATTCGAGGCTCCGTAAGATTTACCCCGATGGAGGAAAAACAAAAGCTTCTGATGCTGTGGAAAAAAGAAAAGAAGATCGCAATGAAAGCCGAGCTCGAACGGGCAAAGCAAAACAAGAAATTAGAAAAATGGGAGCACGAAAAAGCAATCGAGGCCAAAATGGGGAAAGCAGCCTATCTAAAATATCGAGCAGAGAAAGAAAGGCAGCGGGTCGCTAAAAAGCTTGGACTAGTGCTTGAAAAGGGAGAGAAAAACAGAAGAAAGTTTAACGAGGCCATTGACAAAGAGCTAAAACGAGAGGAGGATGAGGAAAAAGAAAAGGAAATGCGGGCGCAAGAGCGAAAGGCTGCAGGATTACCGCCCGAGTCTGACGAAGAGGAAGAGTTGCCCGACTCCGATGAAGAAGAACTTAAAAAAATCACGCAAACTAAGGAGGGAATTCCCATCGCGCACGTGGAATTCACAAAGGAAAACCGATACGAGGGCGTAGCCTTGACGAAATGGGAAGTCGACACCAGGGGTTTTCCCGAGCCCATTTTCTCACTCATTGAGCTGGCGAGGTTTTGGCGCAAGTCCGCGAAAGTGGAGGAGCGAAAGGAGATGAAGGCGGACCCAGGAGGGGACCCCTACGCAGATTCGGCAGTGAAAACTGTTGTGAGGAACGTGGCAGAGGTGAGGCTCTTGCCGCCAGAGATAATTGAGAAAGAGTCTCGAAGAGTCGTGATACGCCGTTCGACAATCGGGGATGCCGAGTTTCTGAGCAAGATGCTCACGGATAGAGATCCGTGGGACGAAAGTCCAACTGAAGGTGAGCACAGTGACATGGATGAGGAAACCGGAAAACCGCTGACTACGGCACAAAAAATTAAGAAGGACACTGAGAGAATGAGAAATGTTGTTTTGGCGGGGGCTGCGGCTTCAACAGAGGAGGTTCCGCAGAAAGACGAAGTTGCTACTGATGATGCAGAGCTTGCTTCAAACCCATTCGCGAAGTTGTTAAAAATTCAGGAGCAAGAAAAAAAGGAGCGAGCTGAGAACCGTAGGAAGGGTTTATTGTCAGCGGAGGAGGCTAAAAAAGTGGAGCTGAAAGGTATGCATGCTTCGGATCTGCTACAACAAGTCGAGGAGGAGGAACGGAAGAAAAGAGAGGCAGAGGAAGGCAAATTGGTCGAGAAAAAAGATAATAAGCCAGAGGCAGAACTGACGCCAGAGCAACGGGAGGCGCGGAAGATGGCGGCTATGAAGAAAATGAAAGGATTGAAAGGGTTAGTCGCTGGCTTAGCTGCGCCAGCTGGGACGAACGAAGCTGAAACAGGTACCTATGTGCCTCACGCGAAGAAGAAATTGATGCTTGCATTGCAGAACGTGAATCGAAACCTTTTATCCCAGCAGCAACTTCAGACGGTACTCAAAGGGTACGAGGACGAATATCGACCTGAGGTTGCGAAGTTCGAGCCACTACCCGACGATGTTTTGTTAAAAGACGTTCACTTTCGTGCCATTTTCATCATCAAGGGAGCAGAATACTATCAGGACTGGAACCAACTCTACCCGGGCCACACCGAAAAAGTGGCGCTCTTTGCGCAGTATAAGGAATTCACGGAGCCGGTCTCGGCAAGTGCCCTGCAACCTGCTGCTTCCCCCGTTCCGAACAACACGAAGCAGAGTAAATTGGCACATAAAAAGCAAGCCAATTTAAAGAAGGAGGAAGAGAAGAAACAATTAGAGCGGGACCAGTTAGCGCAAAACGCAAAGCAAGCCTACGACAACTACTGCCTAAATTTGAAACAACGAGGGATTAAATTTGAGGCTGAGAAGCACCCGAGTTATCTTTGCAGTGAGGCAATGAGCGGGCTCTATACCCATTTAAACAAACCGCTTATGACGAGAGAAGAACGGGAAAGTGTGAGAGCGAAGCGCCTAGCGCAGGGGGGTGGCGCAGGCTTAGGAATCGAAGAAGTGGTGGAAAATACGACAGACACTGCGAATCCTGAATCGGCAGCTCCAACTGCTATAGAAAATACTGATGCGGCTCCAACCACGGCGGACCTCACTTCTGAGGTGAGCGTTGCTGATTCGAAAGCTCCTGAAAATAATAATAATATGAAAAGGCTTGACACCAATGTTTTGGACCCTCCGAAGAAAAAGGCAGGCTCTGCGGGTAAACGAAAAGATCGTGGGGGCGCAGCAGCGAATGCCGGCGCCCTACAGTATGAGATAGACGCAAATGGAAACCTTATTCCAATTCGGACCGCTTTCATTCCCGGAACCCAGATTCCCATCCCAAATGGGCTCTCTGGACCTCCCCCTTCGAAAAAACCATGCTACGATATCAAGACCGCTGGCAAGGCTCTAACTGAAGAAGACTCGCTTTTTGTCATTCACGAGTGGCCCAAACACGTGACTTACGGGCGACGCACCTACGCTTGGGAGACGAAGGGTGACACGGGAGCTATCCAAATGGACGATCAGAAACTGAGAGAGGCCTCTTTTTGCAACCGAAACAAATATACCACTCACCATGTTTATAACAAACTCTATCAGCAAATTCACATGCGACAGGTTTACGGCTATGATCGGGGTCACATGCCTGGCTACGGCCAGAATAGTAAGGTGGATGATGAACAATGCGGGCGCTTTTGGGATCAGCACTTCCCTCAAGTTAAGTGGGACGATCTTGAGAAACCGTCGGAGGAGGTACTGGGGGTTGAAGACCCCAAGATAATGCAGCTGCTTTGGGATGAAGATCCAGCCTTAAAAGCCGTGCAGCGCGAGATCGCTGCGGAAGAAAAGGCCGCTAAGAAAGCTAAGAAAGAAGCTCAGCAAATGGGGGACAGTCCTGGGAAGGAGAAAAAAGAGGGCAAGAAAGACAAAGCAGGCGGAAAGTTGCCAGCCGTTAGGGGGGCGAAAAAGAAGTGACCTCTACATTAGGCTCATTCAAAAATGTTGTTGATTTAAGTCCTTCAGACTATGTAGTATGTACATATACTAGTAAGTAAATAATTATTTATTACTCTCAGATATTATGATCAAGCATGTTTTTTTTTTTGTTCTATCGAGATCTATTAAAACTGTATATAAAAATTATCTAAATAGCGTCAGCATTTTTCGATTCCGTTTCGATGGATTTTACAATTACTGTTAAAATGATTGCATACAGTCACTGGACATAAGATAATGTAGCAAGAACGAAACACTTTTTGGACATTTAGAAACTCACACACAATTTCTGTAAATTTCGCAATTCAATCGAGAACATAGATACAAACTGCAAGAAAACCTTTTAAGTTTTATTTACGAATCAATGTAAGAATGCTAAGACCAATCGGTACAATTCAACTCTTAGACTTAAGCCTTTAGGACGCTTTATTTTGTTTTTTAATTCGCTTAAAATTTAAAATTAGTCGATATAGCTTAGAATGACACCTATACACTATGATACTTTAAAGTAACTGTAGATAAATCTAGAATCTTGGCTGCACGAGTCTCGTCTGAGCAGGACTTTGTTGATAAATGTTGATTATTTCTGTAGACGAATGTTTTGGTTGCATCCTGTATGATCGCGAATTATAGTTGATATCACTTTGTAAATAATACCGCTCCAAGAACTTGGGAAAAGATTTAGGCATTTAGCATCTTCACAACTTTCTCAGTTTGTTCAGCAAGGGACCAACCGGTGTTCTCTTCGTTCTTAAATCCGTTCCTACGGATGTTCGTAAAAATTATTACTGAGCGGTTGTAAAGCACTGATTCGAAATTCTAGAGGTTCTTAAATACAACATTTCCCAAATGAGAGTTTGTTTTAGAGCAACCAAATAATATAGAGTGCGCGTTTTTTTTTAAAAATTATATTTCTGGAATATTTGAGCGTGATTTCTTGAAAGTCGTGTTAGACCTTTATAAGCTTATACAACTTCATAATCCTAAGAAAGAAGCCTTTGACTGAAATATTTATCAACAGACGCGCAATTTAATATATCAAGTGGATTTCTTTTTATTTTTACTGAAAGATGGCTTCTCCCACTCCTTCTCCCCAGATCTTTTCGACCGCCTTTACTGAATTAACAGGTGTGCGGCACCCGGTAATGTGTGGTGGTATGCACTTCGTGGGCTATGCCTCTCTTGCTGCTTCGGTGTCGAATGCAGGTGGGCTGGGAACAATAACCGCATTGACCCAGCCCGATCCTGAATCCTTAAGAAAAGAGATAAAAAAAGGGCTGTCACTTCTGAACTGGTCCAAGACCAACAACACGCTATCCTCTAAGCCTTTTCCGCCTTTGGCGGTGAACGTAACTCTGCTACCCATGTTAGCCCCGCCAAACTATGACGAGTTTGCGAAAGTGATTGTCGACGAAGGCATTCGCATTGTCGAGACAGCGGGGCGCAATCCGGAAAAGTTCATTAAATTTTTTAAGTCTCACGGGTGCCTTGTAATACACAAGTGCGTGGCTGTAAAGCATGCCGTTTCGGCTCAAAAATCGGGCGCAGATATGATATCGATCGACGGGTACGAATGCGGGGGCCACCCCGGAGAGAAGGATGTTACGAACTGGGTGCTATTGGCGAAATTGGGAATGAAGCCGAGCCAAAATTCGCCGCGTCTCTCCATCCCCTATATAGTATCTGGAAGTTGTGCGACTGGGAAGCAACTGGCTGCCGCTTTAGTATTTGGCGCTCAGGGCTTCAATATGGGAACCCGATGGATGGCAACGAAAGAGGCCCCAATCAAGGATGGCATCAAAGACGCAATCGTAAAGGCTAGCGAGAATGATACCACTTTGGTTTTTACAACTTTGAGTATCTGAACGTTGCTTTGCTTGTGACTATGTGAAATGTTGTTCCATTTGAATAGCCCGTTTTGTAATCTTCTAATTTCTATCTAATCGAAACAAAACTTTTTTTGAGTATAAAGCTTCGTCTACAGGTCCCATCGAGATACTTTAAGGGGAAACTTCCCTAGTAACGCCCAGGTAACACAGAGAGAGTGTTTAAGAATAAGTGCGCCGAAGAAGTACGGAAGAGAGAGTTTGCTGACCCAGGAAACTTCGGAGCAATTGCGGATCTCGTTAAGGGGGCAAAGTATTTAACATTTTCATAGATCCGCAACTGCTCCGATATCTTGCACTTGACTGTGCAGAGACACGACTAATATTTTAAAGTTTCCCATCCCTTTTAATAGATACCGCATCTCATTTCAAGAAACCGGCAATCCTGACGACTCCGTATGGAGTTGTGGTCAGAGCATCGGCCTCATCGATTCAGTACCTTCATGTAAGGAACTCGTTGATACGATTGTGATAGAAGCCAAGGAGAGCATCGAGAATTTGCAGAAGATAAAAGTGGGCAATTTGTCCAAACTGTAGATTTCTTTGGTCAAAGAAGCTGGAAGTAATCCAACACAATGAAGAGCTAATAGTCTATTTCCGCTCCCTTCATAAACACTTAAACTCAGACTGGTCTATTTACAAGTTGTTAACGCACTATTGCTCGTCTAAATTCAATAGGTCCAAATCTGTGATAGAAGTGATTAACCAGTAACTTTAAATAACAACTTCAAGATATAATGTCATCTCGCCCGAATAAAATGCTCTATTAGTACTACAAACAGTTGTTGAATTATTTTTCAAATTTGATTTAACCAGTCTTGAACAAGTGTGTAGCTTGTGACCAAGCAGCGCACACTAGCAGAAGGTTTAATATTTCTCTAATATTAAAATAGTGAATATTATTGTTCGGATTGCCATTAAAGTATTAACACGATTAGATAACTTGGACAGGGCTCGGAGTGCCTCCTTTGTTATTATATAATGCCGTGTTCTTTCACTGATAATTTTATGCACCAGATTTAAATTTTAAAACATGTTACATATTACGTAGTAATATGCGTTTTTAAACAATTATCGAAATTTTTGAATCTTCTGGGAGGGATGACCGTAATTGAACAAGTTAAGAATGTGTAATTTAGAAACTTCTTCCATTGAAAGGTTAAACTCGACCGATATCCCTAATAAGAACTTATTGGTGAAAGTCTCGGCACTGCTTCTTAGACCTACCATGATACTTTAAAACTATTAATAAGTTAATAAGTCAAGTCTTTTCTTCAACGAGTAGAGGATGTGTAATTTAAGGACATTCTCGGGACGTATCAATTTAGGAACCATCAGTAGTAAACATTCCTTTCGTCGAGGGCATTTTTTTGAGTTCAGTCCTGCTGTATTTCCCAGTTCCTCAAATTCAGGAGCAAATTTGGGTTTTCCTCACTTCTCCAAAAAGTTCAACTTTGACTCAGAATCCGCGGTGAATTCATCCATCTCCAGTCGGAATGGTATCTTCTACTGCTCTCCAACGCTTCGTTTTGCCGGGGGTGTGACCGCCAAGAATGGGGTGGGGATGCGCGTTGGGTTGCACACGACTAGACTTCGGACACGCAGTACTGGCTACAATCCGGTTACCGGAACGAGTGTTTCCAATACCATACGAGAAACCCTGCGGAGGATGGAAAAGGAGATGACAGCAGGTTACGACCCTGTCACGGGTATGCCCGACATAAACGAAATCCCAAAGAAAAAAGGCAAGAGTTTTAATTGGGAATTGAATGATAACATACGGAGCCTTCATCAACAACCCATGAGCGGGAGAGGCCAGGTTTTGCCTCTGGGGGCTGATGGAAGGGCGATTGGAAGGCCACCTAAAGAAGACGTAATAATGGGTTCAGAACCCAGTGAGTCCATTTCGGATGGCTTCAACATCCAAGGACTTGGAGGGGGCAGCGGGGCTAAAAATCAACCGTCTGAGAATCGATATGGAAGATCGCCCAGTGTAACAGAGTACTTCCAACAGTACGGGAAGCAAGACTCAAATTCTGAAACGGATGCTAGTAGTACAAATAGCCGCCCAAAACAGAGTTATTTTCAGACCTACGGTGGGAACGTCAATCGCGCCATGATGAACTCTGACAGTGCTGCAATGATTTTCGGAACCACACAAGGCGACAGGGGATCCCTGCCATCCAAGCTACCAGGGCTTCCCAATTTTCCCAGTTTTAAGAAAAAGATTTGCCATGAGGGACAGGACTACCCACTGGGGAGACCCGTGCCCAGAGGAAATGACGTACCCTGTTTTTTAAATTTATTAAGTATCTGGCTTTAGAAATTCATTTCACGAATCACAGTGTTTGTTTTACGCTAACACTGATTTGCGCGCGTGAGAAGAAACCTTAAATTATTTATACAGTTTCACCTCCCAATTAATATATTTATCTCTTTTGAAATTACAGAAACGTTACAACCGTGCCAGCAAGATGTACGGCGCGCGATTTGGTTGGTCGAAATATGAACGCGCTGGCTATGTCATGTTCTTTATCTGCTTATTCCTCTGCTTGAAAAACAAATACTTAGAAGAGCGCGCCAAACGGAATCTTAAAGCTATAAAAGAGCCGGTATTGACAAAGGAGCAAAACGCTCGAATCCAAGCAGTCTTGGATGAGGCCCGGCGGATGGAAGACGCCAAGGTGATGGAGAGACGAAAAAACTTGTCTGCAGCTAGTACTAATAATATGTCTGGTGAAGAATCAGTTTCAGATAATAGTACTCCGGAAGAGGAAATGAGTTTTTTTGATTCGATGATGTCGACTGGGAAAAGTATATTGTCGCGCATCCCTACGCCACTGCCGACACTGTACGAGAAGGAGACTTTCAAAAAGGATTTTGACTCTTTAGACAACCCCTCAATAGACGAAGGTGCGAGAGCAAATTCCCTGCTCTTATCCAATCTTTCTAGAGAAGGCGTCGGCGAAGTGAATCCATTTTTAGACGTTTGGAACGATATGGCGGAAAAGAACATAGAGAGAAACGCCTTTCCGGAGGGGGCCGGCTTCAGTGACAGGGAGAAGGGGAGAATAAGGGATTTCGGGAAGCCAGAAGAAAAATCCGAAAAGTCCCAGGACCCCATACCTGATTTTCAGGCAGACCTGCTTCGCCTCGAACGAACGGCAGATGAAACGAAAGACTACTACACACGGGTTAGTGACTCGGGTGACCTAGGCGCGGGGACATTATCGAACGTGAGGACGAAATAGATAGAATATTGTAGAAATTAATATATAATTATAATACAGAACTGATGATCATTGACACTGAGAATGGTGGTGAAAATGACGAGTAGAGAGGTCGAAAAGTTTATTAGTTCTAAATTTAATAAAATTCTGGAATTGAATTTAATGCAGAACTGAGAAAACAAATATTTTGAATATGCTAAATTGCCAGTACTGTATTTGGTGAAAGACGATTCGTTTCCAAGCCTTGTATCTGCTCATGGCATCCGCTTCGATATTAGAATCGATTACCTTACCGACGAATTTTAATAATCTGTTGTTCGATGCCTCAAATAATTATTAGAGACTCTAAATTTCGCAGCAATATTTTCGGCCTAGTAACTGGGTGCCGCCATTCTCTGCGCAGTTCCCAGTCTCTGCTTTTCCTGCGCGGGGAGCCCTGAGAGGAGATTGCAGATTGAGCCATACTAATGCGACCGCCATAACTATAAATAAATTCGAATTACGAATTTGCAGTGCATGAATTGTTGTTTCATTTTTAGAAAAGAGAATGGCGAGATAGCAGTGCAGATTGAACCATGGCCATTGCCTTCTTTACTGATATCGACGCAATCTCTGCTCAAAACACCCTTCTAATATTTCCTTCCTAGTTTTTTTTTCACATTTTATTTTCTTTTGAAGATGGATTGAAATTTGAGAGTCGATAAAGTATTAAGACAACTCTCATATTATCAGTATGTACATAAAATACTTAATATGATTATTGCATATTACTGCTGTAATAAAGTGTAAAAATAATAATCTCAAATTATTACAATTTTTGAAGCCTTAAACGAGTATTCTTTTTTTTTTGCTCCAATCATGGGTTGCGGCGGATCCAAAGAGGCTAAAGTGAATCCCGAAACCGAAGACGAGAAGATCTCGAAGCTTCCAATAGAGGAACAGTTAGTGGCAAAAGGATGGACACTCTACAAAAGGAAAACTCTCCTTGGTTACCCGCCATCGCTGGGGGAACATAGCTTTGAAACACTAGAAGAGGCCTTTAAAAAAGCGAAGGAAACGGAAGGCTGCGGCGGCATAGTGGAAACTCGTTCCGGAAAATATGAGATCCGACAGACACGAGAACCCATTAAAACGAGTAGTAGCAGTACAGAAAGATGCTGGATAAGGCCAATGGCGTTGTTGACGTTGAAAGAGGTATTTGAGAAGTTGTGCTACACGTTTAGATCTAATAATATGAGATTGACAAAACATTTAGGATCTTTCATCTGCAATATTTAAAATATTGCACTTCGGCTATTAACAGGTAAATGACCTCTTAGAAGCAGAATTGGATGAAAACATCAAGAAAAAAACTGAGAAGCCGCAGAGTCTGCTTGATCTGGAGAATTATGAGAAAAACGTAGGTGTCATCGGCATAGCAAGCTCAGTGTCCCAAATTTTCTCTGGTTTCGACAACGTCAGCGAATTGAGGAGGCAAACATGCAAATTCGATGATGATGATGACGATGACAAGAAGAGAGTAGAGATATTATTTATTGTGACCATCCATTCACATCATAATATAATAAAATTAGTGGATCAAAAGCTATTTAGTATTTAATTTTTCAATTCATAGCCGTATTAAAATTTGATGCAGTTGTCAATTAAAGTAAGTTTAACTAGTTTGTGGCAAAACAATTTCAATGAATACTTAAATCCCCATTTGAAGCACTTGTCAGAAAGTTCTACTTTCTCGAGTCATTCTTATTATCTATTATCTACTACTCTATAGAGTCTAGACTCTCTGAATAGTATTATTAATATTATGTATTATACAAGTGAGTAAACAATTTACTATTAGTATTATATAAATTTTTATTCATAATTCAAGGCGAAAGTGCGGGAAATGCAGAACGCTTTACGCGATGAATGTATCGTGAAACAGAGAAAAATTGCTCGACGGGCTCAGAGAGAGCGGGCCCGGGCAGACCGCAGCATTCGCGAAGCCGAACCAGAAGACTCCCTTGTCGTTGAGGCCGATTTCGGAAACGTACGTGGTGTTTATCTACGATATAAAGATTCAGAATCTGACTCACAGGAGTACACTTCCCACAATGACCGCCCGGTTTTCAAGCGTGTGGCTGACGCTGAAGGTGACGGCGCCATCTACCTGTGTCACGATAGTAAACGATGGGTGCTAAATTGGACGAGTTACGATATCACTGCAAGCGAAGATGAGGAGCGTGACGAAACAACAGGAATGGTAAAGAACCTTCCGAAATCCGTAATTACGTTTTCCGTGGACTGTCCTAGTTCGAAAAGTCCAATGAATCCACGACGATGGGGCGATTTTTCCATATTGAAAAAGATGTCGGCTTCCGATACCTCTTGTTTACCAAAATCCTTATGGGATGACGAGGATGATGATCCCAGCACAACGGGAATGGATTCCTATGGCAGATGGACAGACCCCGACTTTCCACCGACAAAAAGAACGTTGGGAGGAGATGGTACTAATATGCATTATTTATATTTATAAATTTTTTTACACACTTTTATTAAATTGGGACACAGTTATAATAATACTGTACTGTATTAAACAGTATTATGAGAGAGCTAATCTTCTATCTGGCATAGATTTATCTGAGCATTAGGGATACACCATCATCACTGGTGGTGCACCATCAAATTTTTTTGTAAGGGTATATCAACTTTAGAATCCAGACTTGGTCTTTAGTAGGTAAATATGGAGATTTAATGTGGTGCCGGGCTTCGCGATTATACAAGGGTGAACAGATGATCTTTTTCGAATCTGTGGAACCTACCGACGTCCGTCAAGGCTTATTAGGGGATTGTTGGCTTCTCGGGGCCATCTCCGCGATGGCGGAGTTCCCTGGGTTCATAGAGGAAAACGTGTTTCAAAACGGGGAATCTGCGGGGAAACTTCCAAAATCTTTAGGCAAAGACATCGTGCCCAAGTTCCAGTGCACTGAGGATTGTAAGTATAAGTTCAAACTGTGGAGTCCGTTCACTAGAAAGTTCGAAATCATAGAAGTGGACGACTGGGTTCCATGCTATAAAAATTGGAGAGGCAAATATCAAAATCGATGCGAGCCGGTATTCGCGAAACCTTCACAAGTCACCAACGAGGTGTGGGTCTTACTATTAGAAAAAGCCTTCGCCAAGCTTTTCGGCAGCTATGACGCTTTGAACGGGGGTCAGGCTATCTCGGGTTGCAGTGTTCTCACCGGCTTAGGTGGTGTCAAGGGAGGGGATTTGGACGGCGATGGTGAAGATGATGCATCTAAAGCCTGTTATCGGTGGAGGATACAGGGGGATACTAGTATTAAATAATTAACATAATGGTATAAATTGGGTCTGAATGACTCAGGGGTGGGGCTTTTTATTATAGAATTTGATTGCACTCGTGTCGAAACTGATTCACGAAAATTCTAGTTGCCTGGTAGAATTTAGATTCAAAGCGTACGCAAAAGGTAAACTGAAGGCGGATTCTTTGGCCGGCCGAGATGATTGGGAGAAAATCTACTTAGAATGGCTACCAGATGGTAAAAAGTCTTTTTATTCTTACGGTGATAAAGCCAATCTCGAGGATATCTGGGAAAAAATTAAACTATATGACAGTTTGAATTACGTTCAATTCTGTGATATCGCGCCAAGAAAGGGAGAGTACTGAGTTTTTACAGAATTCGTAATAATGATTACTCTAACGTGTAGAATTAACTTCGTGACATTCATAAATTTTCGCGTTTATGCACTAGATTTTCTGAATATTTTTTGTACTAAGAAATATTGGTCCTGCCATTGAATATTATTATTACAATATATTAAGAGACTATACAAAAATTTATTCTCATATTATTTAGACTGGATTACAAGCGAACTGATGGTCTAATCGAGGGCCATTCTTATTCGCTCTTATCTGCGATAGAAGTGACAGACATTGCCAGCACGAAGCGTCGGCTGCTGCAGATCCGTAACCCATGGGGCGACTGTACGGAGTGGAATGGGAAATTCTCAGACCACGATGTTTTTTCTTGGCGCTTGATTGATGAGGTAGAGCAGGTCGAAAAGAAATACGGGCTGCCGAAGCGCTTGAAGGCAGAGGATGGCGTGTTTTGGATGGAGTGGACGGATTTCAAAAAGATTTTTACTGGAGTGGGCGTGTGCCCATACCAATTCCTCTTCAAGAAGCGACAGGATGTGAGCAAACACTTCAATCAGACGGCGGCGATGCTAGAAAGAGACGGGCTGAAAGAAGGCGAAAACTTGTTTGTGGAGGATTGGAAGAACCAAGAGATGGGATTCGGAGATATCGATTGGGATTGGACGCCAGAGGCGAGCGAAGCTGGGGATGAGGGCGGCGCGAACGAAGACAAAAAAGGAGACGGCAGCGAAGAAGACGGGAGTGGCAGCGGGAGCGGGAGTGGAAGTGGGAGCGACGAAGAGGAAAGTGGAAGCGGAAGCGGCTCAAGTTAAAACTACTTTAACATTTAATATTAGTATCAATTATATTAATATATCTGAGGCAGCCTGTCATGTTTTATACTACATATTATTTCTAGTAGGTAGTAGTCTAGTTCTGAATCTTCTTCTTTCAACAAAAAATAGCAGCTCTATTATTAGAGTTTTGAACATTGTTAAATCCAAGAGATCGACTCTACAAAAAGTCATTTTTCTCGCGATATATTTGGATTCATAAAATGTTAAGCAGGATGAGTACCTGCTATATTAGGTAATACTGTAATGCTTTAAGCAGGTTTGTTTACATTAATATTATAAATTTTTCCATTCGTAGTCTTACCGTTCCTGATTTCTGGAAGGTTAAGGAATGAAGCATGCCCCCCCCCCCGATACCTGCGGACTTTCCAGAGTGTAGAAATCAAGAGGGATGCGGATCATCATTATTTTTAATTTCATTACGCGGGTATTGAACTATCCAATGATTATCAAATTTATGATCAAAATATTTCCAAATTCAAGAAACTTTTATTTTTGTTTATCTAACAGCACCGCATACAACATCATAGTATCTTATTTCTTAGCGAAGATCATTTCGTCAATATTCCTTCCAGCAAGGTTTATGGTGATCTGAAAAAAAAACTTTAGAGGAAAACTTCTGTATCATAATCCTGTCTGAATATTCTTTCGATTAATAGCTTCTTTCAAGTTTTTATCAAAACTAAATCGTCTCACTATATAGTACTATTTTTAATTTTAACGTACGCCATGGATAGTATTAAAAATAAAACTGTAACTCTAACAAAGATAAATTAAAAGATGGTGAAAGTCAGTAGTACTGTACATATTGGTATTCGTTCAAGGTTTCATCTTAATACCTTAAGATTGCTGAAAAAACAATAAAACATAGGATAATTGCCCAATACTGTCATATTTAGTAATAAACTCTTACTAATGCTTCGACTTAAAACTCTACCCAGGTACATTATAAAAATCGTAGTTGAATGAAATTTCAAATGTTCAGCTCGTAAACTCAGCTGAAGACATATCAAATAATACCATATACATATCACTAAATCTTTAATCTAGCCATACAAAATTATAATCACTAAAGTAATACTAGTAAGGTTCTAAAGCTAGTATGTACAACACTTATAATAGGATACGTAAATTTCCTATTTCTATAGGACTGCGACGTACTTATCCTCAGCGAGCCAGTACTAAAGACCTATATTGTTCGTTCGACAACTTGCCATTGCCTGATAGTTACTGCCCACAATGAGATTATGAGTCGAATCCGTACGAAGAAATCGGCTGAGAATAAGTTTAGGAAAGGAGCAAATTCATGCACGTTAGACTCAAACACTCGCCTCATTTTCTCGTTTAAATAGCAAATAATTTCTGTTTTCTATTAGTCTAAGACTGGTAAAAAATAAACTCCAGCCAGATCGTTTGACAATATGTCGGCCGATTATATGGCACGGATGAAGAGAATATTCGGGGAAGATTTTGAGCTGCCAAATCTTGAGGAAATGAAGTCAAAATCCTCGTTTGCGACGGCAAGTCTGCATACAGATACAAAAGAAGAATCTAATGTTGCCAAATTCTCCAAAATCACATCGCAAATTTCCACATCGGGTCTGAGTATAAATGGTTTCAGCGCTGCGTCTAATCTGGGCAGTTTCCGAAACATTTCTGCGGGATCCAAATGTGCGACAAACCCGTCTTCAAACAAGACCCCCGACTCTGCCCATCAAGAGCGCCTCAAACGCATTTTCGGAGACGAATACGAAGACCTAAAGGGTTCTGGTAGTAACTTGTTCAGTAGTTTCAGTTCGGCGTCAAATATATCTCATCATCAGAACGACCAATTCAACAATGTGAATTTCCGGGAATCTGTGTCTACTTCTAAAGTGGGCTCCGATGAAGTTGGTCTCGAATCAGCTCACCAGGAACGGCTTAAACGCATATTTGGAGATGAGTTTCCAAACATTCACAAAGCTACGGGACTCAGTAGCTTTAGCTCTGCTGCAAATTTAGATAAAAAACTCATTTCAGATTTACCAGGACTTTCAAATGATGATTTAGTTGTGGCACCTTTTATAAAAGAACAAATTGCATCTAATTCAGAAACTTCAGAATCTATAGCCTTCAATCGTGAGGATTTCAAGCGTCCCTTTATCCCGCTGATGAAACTAAAAATTGACAAAAAAGAGAATTCCGAAGCCACTACTGAAGTTCCCAATAGTGCAGATTTTGCGAAGCCTTTTATCCCCATACAGAGACCATCTACGTCTACTTCAGAATCGACTACTCTGACCCGAGCTACTACCCGAAAAAACAGGCTCGGATTCGTTCCGATCAAACCAGTGCGCGCCTCAAAATCCAACGTGCTAGGTGTTTCCTCCTTCGATCCTTCCGTCCCGATGGTTGCTTCAGATCCAATAGACTTGTTTTGCTATGCCGTGGAAAGGGCGCAAAAAATTATAGGCTCCAGCTCTGCCTTCGAAGGAGAAGAATTTCTGAGAAGTCTGATTTCTCCATTAAATATGGACGGCTCAGGCGCTACTTCTAATACTAATCATTTGAAAACCAATTTCGAATCATCTGACGGTGATTGCAATCATGTTTTGTATAATGGATCTAATGTTGTTGCTGGAGACTGGGGCGCGATTGAAGAAGGTTTGCATAAGTACCCTTGGTTATGGAGCGTTTTCCTCACTGCTCTCATCAAGATCTGTAGGTTTATTTCGAAATCAGATAAGTCTACTTCGAATTTCCAATTGGAATTATTACCGTCGGATTCAGTCAACTTGCCGAAGAATCCTGAGTCCGCATCTGAGTCAAATTTACAAAAAGTAAAGAAATTCATCGCAAAATCCCTTACCTCTAATCGATTGTTTCAAATTTTCATCGATGCGAGATGGTACCTGATGCAGATCAAATTAGTCTTGTATTTCGATATGCTCAATACTAGTACTAGGCAAAGCGAAAAAACAATTAAAGAATGTGCTAGTAGTTACACCACTAGTAGTAGTAACTTCTCGGATTTAAACCTCTTTGGAAAGATAATTTTTTCTCGATTCCACCTGGAATTCGTTCGAAAAAAACCAGTATCTGCTTTGAAACGAATAACAATCGGGGATGAGCCAACTACAGATGAACGCCGGTCCCGAATGGGATGGGAAGGAGAGTTTCATTTGAGGCTGCGAGTGTTGAAATTTCTTCCTTCGTCTTCGGATTCAGAGACGTGTCTTCTTACTGACGGTTGGTATACGGCCGTCGGAGTATTGGATGAGGCGACTCAGAGAAGCGGCGCCTTTGTATTAAACAGTCATCAAAATATTTTGGCATGTAAAATTCGACAACGGCTCGAGAGAACTTATTTGAAAAGCTTCTATGGTGCAATCATGGGTAGCAGAAGTACTAATATTAAATCTAGCTCCCGGGTCCATGAGGAGACAAATCATCACTCTGTTGTAATAAACATACAAAACGTTCGTTTTGCGCAAGTTGATGCTGAAGACGGGAATCAAAAGAAAGATGTCGTTGGTGCAAAAGCAAATTTATACGTTGATAGAATCGTCCCCAGCCTCTCCATAGATCATGAATTTGGATCTGTCTTGGACTTTGAGCAAATTTTAAGAATTCAACTGAGCTGGAACAATACACGGTTAGACAGAGAAAAGGATATTGCAGTGGGAATTAATAATACTAGAAGTCTGAAGAAATTCGAAGAAAATCTGAAACCCGCCGCTGTCCTCAACGATGGCGCTGTTAGCCTCGGCTTCACTCATCCCATCTCCATCCGCATTAAAGATACCCGTTCATCAGGTGGAGCGGTGCCTCTTCTCGATTTCTTTGTTCTTCGTGCCTTGCCGGAGCGAAAGCGAAGACGTGCGAAGTTGCAAGTACTATTAAATTCGGAGACTGCTGCTGCCGCAACTACAAACACACAGACTAGCGATGATTCCGAAGTGACTCTTCTGATTTTGGACGCAGTGCCGGTTCTTGAGTCTTGCTCTCCCGTTAAAAACCTATGTTCGTCTGACCGTTTCGAGAGCTCCAACAACAGAAATCCTATGCCGAAACTCTATTTTTCCACCGCGAAGCTGGTTTTGACCGGGCCCGGTAGTGGGTACTTCAACACCAAAGAATTTCGCAAGAGTGTTGAAGGGAAAAGATTTCGGTGCTCTTATTTGAAAAGGTATGGGAGAGAGCCGTACATACGCGGCGAACAGTTACCTGATAATCACAGTATGCCGACTTTTTTTTGCACTAAGGGATCCGAGTGGAGGGAGGTGGGCCCCAGTCTGACGTCTGACGTGCTCCAAAATAATCATAGTACTATCAGTAGCATTATTTTAGCATTAAATGAAGAACGGACCAAACGTGGTGCGGAATTGCAGGATGCAACAACTGCAGATCCATTATTAAGGGATGACAATCTTCGAAACTTTCTACTCGATCTGTGCCCTGCTGCGAGACAGAAAGTCCCACATTTTCCTCGCTCCGCCCCCTTACTCAAAAACCTTTTCTATGACGTTTGTGGTGTTTTGCTAGGTTTTCAGTTGGATCACACTCACGTAAATGCATTCATACTGGTGGATAACAATGACTCAGATCAAACACACGCGTCCGATAAGACTTCTAGCATTTCATTGACAAGTTGCGATTCTGAAGTGGAATCTGGTCTGAAGTTAACAGGCGGGAAAGACTCCTCGCAGTCAAATGTGACCCCGTTGAAAGTGAATAAAAGTACGTTGTTGAAGGTTGACGGACCAGGCAAACCCACCCCATGCACAAGTAGCAGATCTTCCCAAATCCCTACTTCCCCGATAGTACTTGAGGATTCAGAGCCCAGCCAAGACGAGAAGAAAGACCCAATTTCTCTACTTGTGGCGAAAGCTCTAGAAGCAGGATCAGTGGAAAAACAAACTCATGCTGATGAAGAGGTTGAAATTGAGCTTTTTCATCCTTTGCTTTCTCCCATAATTAACTCGAAAAAGCGAGCTGGTGCATTGACTAATTGCAACTTTGCTGATGAAGTTGGTATTTCATTTGGCGCGACATCCTGCCCAGCCCAGTCCCTACCGTCTCTAAAACGGAGACGCATATCGCAATTCGTTTCGGCAAGTTCGGCCACTACGAAAATGAAGTTGGCTAGTGAAACGGTGCCTGATGTTCTAGGTGCCAAAGTCAGTAAAGTAACAACTATAGCCGCGACTGGAGCAGTACCGCTTTCGAGAGATTGTACTGTTACTCAGAATCATCATGAACCTTTGAAACCATGCAACCGGAACATTAATGAAAGTCTACCCCATTTGAATTCTAGTGCCATCCAATGTTTCCATATTAGACCCGCCAAGAGACCGCCGACAAAACGCGGCCAATTCGAAAGCGAGACGGAGTACAAATCCAGATTGACTACACCTCCTCACTGGGGTTTTTCAAAAGTAAACGAAAGCACTAATAATTTCTCCGTAAATTTGGTAAATCACGCACACGTCATGGCTGAAAGTGCGGATGTGCAGCCGAAACAGATACAGTTTTCGTCGGGTTCAAAAAGCAACGAAAGTACGGAGCCCAAAGAGACCATGCTTGGCTGCTCCAGTACTGCATGCTTCAGATTAGAAGAAATTCCTACAGCACGCGCTCCTACTGGCCCAATAGTCCCCAATAATTCCCGCAAATTCGACGATTTTCCATCGGCCGAAGTTGATTCAGCTAATAACGTCGGGATACCAAAGTCTTCACACTCCACTAAACTGATTCGACTCAGTATTGAACTCGATTCAAATTCCCACGAGCCGTTTTCGAACGATGCAGTACTGCTTTGTGATTCCTTAAAGAAGCTGTTAACATCTCAAAGTTGTACTGGTCACAGTGCATTGCTCGAAGACGATGCATCCGAAAAGAGGGTGTCTGTGACTAGTAATGTCAATGATGCTGCTAGGTTATCCATCGCTTCTGTCTCCACAGCGGCGACAACCGGTTCACAAGCCAGTCAAACACGGAATGAAGATATCACGGTTGCCAATGCAATTTCTAAGTCGCCATCTCAAAATCTTACTGCAGTCGTCTGGAAAAATCTTCGCTTCGACTGGTATGACAATACTGCTTTTCCGCACAACAATGCATCTGAATTCGTTCACATATGGAATTTTCGTTGTAGCGAACAGGAATTCAAAGTCGGAAAAATAGAGTCGAACGTTCCCACTTGGGCCGTTAGCTCATCGTTCAAGGAAAGGTATACCGAAATCAGGACGCTTTTAAACAGCAAAAAAATTATAGATTAGAACTTAGTTAAAAGTTTCATGGCAACCTTGCTTGAATGGACCAAGGTCATGAGTCCTATCAGCAAATTGAATATTTTTGTAGCACTTAGTAGATATTTCGTTTCAAAGTTGAAGTATAAACTTGTTTCAATTAAAAATCCTTGCCAAATGAAGTCACTGTACTTAGTACATTTATCTTAAAATTCAATACGGTAATAAGTTATGGTACTCTAATTAATTTTTGAATATCAACTTTCAAGCGAACTTTTTTTTTCTACGTTAATAATTTAAGCTTTTCCTTTTGGTTTACTATTTCAAACTGTAATTTGAACCTAACATTTGGAATTTGCATTGCTGATACCATTATTGCTTGTGCGATCTCAAATTTATTTTGACGTTCAAATTTTGTGCTTGAGCTATCATATCTTGCTCAATGTGCCACTTCATTGTGATATGCCGTTTCCGTTTTCTGTCTTGGCCCGGACTTTGAATAATATTGATAACAATATTAAATCTATTAGTACCCTAGTAGTATTGAGACACCTGTCACAGGAGAGTTGGTAAATATCAAATTTGCAAAACAAATCTAATTTCAGATTGCAATCTTGTGGTGAAAATTTGCAGAATCTTCGATACAAGACGCCTTCCGTATAATAGAAAAGTAAAAGCTTGAAATTTTATTTCGTTAATAATACCACTATCAAATAGTACGTAGCACTGAACTTCATTTGGGTTTGGAGAGAGATTGTATCTGAGACACTTGTAGCACAATGTCGGATTTTCTTTTTACTCCAAGTCTCGAGGGCGCAGCAGAGAATCATCTGATCGAAGCGTGTCAAGTCCCAAGACGACTAAGACGGCGGCACTGTGTGAACATACGAAAATGCATGAATAAGATGAGAATTAGATTGAATAATTCCTCCGACATTCGAGCTCCCGAATTTGAAATTACCTCCAAAGGCACGGACGCGCCAGATGGAATAACTCCAAATTCCTGGAGGGTCCTTGCTTTAATTGCGTCTTTGTGGGCGACAGTTTCGGATTTGGGTAGTGTGTCGAAGAAAAATTTTGGTACATTGATTCCGCAGCCAAGTATTACGGATTTTATAGCTACTATTAATAATGGGACTTCAGAATCGCCAAATTTGACGAGGCACGCACGATTGCATACTAAGTTTTATTCATTAGCTCCTTCAAATCCTAGCTCTGCAATAAGTTTTTCACAACCTCATTTTTTTCAAAAGAAAGCTAATAGCAATATTAAGCAACATCACTGTTTTTCGAATTTACGGGAGCATCCAGGGCATTGCGCGAAGAACTTCGACGACCCCCGGGTATCATATTCTGCCGCGCTCTCTATCGTCCCATTTCTTCCTGCACGACTCCACCTCGCCCTAAAGCAGCACTCAAATCAATATCCTCTAATTGCGAGACACCATCAGCGCGCCTCCGCGTTTCTCCAGGTCACCTCCCTGATTGCCCTCGGATTCGGCTTCTTTTGTTCCGATCCATTAATCGCTTTATTCGTTGATTACCCATTTCTGACTATGCTAATGACGTCTATTGGACCGCAATATAGTTTTCGTCCCCATGTCACCGCGTGGGCATCGGTTTTGATTCCTCTAATACGTGTGTTCGGGGTTAGCTACGGCATTCAGAGTGGCTTAGACTCCAGCGTCATTCTTATTGGGCCGCTATTGCCCGCAGCTCAAATCCGACCTTGGATGGGAAAGTTATTGAATACAGTGCTGATTCCAATCGCGTACTTAGTTAGTTCGGGAGCAATGATGCGGTTCGCTCATACCAGCTTTTACGCAAAGAAATTTCTGTGGAAGCAAAAAGAAAGGGGAAACCTGGATCGAGCGAGTCACTCAGGGCAAGGGGACGAGGAACTAAATTCTGATGGCACTTCCAAGTCTTTATATCGAGATGGGGAATTAGTGAACCCTGATGGCGCTCTGTCAAAATCCTTTCTGGACATCATGTTTGGGGTAGCAGAGGTGAGTACGGCGACCAATAATGACAATGTAACTAGGCTCAGCAATCATTCATGACTTCAAAATTAGAGAACTACTAGCTAGCGGGCGGAAAGTAATGTTAGTACAGCCTGTCGAGGATTACTACTACTACTACCCATGAAATATTAAATGCCACTGAGTGCTTCTAACAAGGTGATATTTAGCTATTAATTTAATTAAATTATCTAAACATTTTCGAATCGGGATATCGTTTCCTTGTCAACTGAATCATTCTAGAAGTTCATTATGTAGGGAGCGCGCGCACTAACAAATTCATTGGGAATTGGGATTAACCTGTTGAAACCTGTTCGATTTCTTAATTAATAGTATCCTTTTAACAAAGTTCACGAGAGTACCGATAATACTGCCTAATCTCTATTCGACTAATACATGCCGAACTAGTTAAAATATAGACTTTACAGAGTATATTTTTTCCTGTAGATTAATACGACCCGCATGCTAATTTTGTAGGATTAGGCATTGTACAGAGGGACGTTGACCGAGTGACTATTTTGGAGATCGCCCTTTTCACACGCTCGACTCTCAGAGTGAAAAAAGAACTTTGCAGCTTTTGAATTTCGTCAGCGGGTAATTACTGAAAATGATTCGTGGTTAGCACGTATCAACTGTTAAGACGTAATAGCCTAGTAAGTATACTATAGACTTGGCAGTGCTATTCTATACTGAAGTCAATAAAAGAGTGTTTTTCTCAATTTACTGTTACAGTAATTACGATCCATATTATTAGATCGTAGTGATTTTGTGAGTAGTTCCCCATTAGGAATGTATATTATTTGGAAGAGGGTATAGTAAATAGACGGAATCATACGATAAATTGGTTCACAGTATATTTTCCAGCGTGATAGTCGGTTGCAACAGTAGCGTCTTCGACTTTATTAGTTGCTAGTTGCTGAAACTCAATTCTCTGCGTTTCTCTGGTATCATACTTTCTGAAAATAGTGTACTGTAAGTATTTCAACCTGTTTTTAGGTTTCGATTCCTTTCGCGCCTCAAAGTTTCATTAATTATACGAGATTCAAATTTCAAAACAATTTGATAAGCACTTAGAAAAAGCAAACTCATTGATCTCTTCTAACTTGATGTTGGGTGGCCACACGCCGTCCTTTCCCTCTCGAGTTATTGCGTCGTCGCTTTTAAGAAATGGCCGGAGAAAATGTGTTACTACACTGGTGCCGATTTCGACGCGAAGTTTTTTATCGTCAGATATTAAATACGAAAATATTAATACGATGAGATCTGAATTCCGACCCATCTCTTCATCCACGCGCAGAAGGCACTTCTCTTCCGCCGGCCCCAAGCAAGCCTACGAGAATTTGTTATCTAGCGGGAAGATTAACAAAGATCCCCGACAGGAAAAGATAGTGGAGGAATTAGAGAAGTTGCACCATGTTATAAAGACGTATAGTCCGGTAGAGGTGAGCGTTCCAACGCCTGCTGGAAGTAGTACAGGTTCCAAAGACAGTGGAGGCGCTGGTGGAGGGTTCTTTGGCAGTCTTTTCGGCGGTGGGAGTACTAACACTTCTTGAGCGTCTGATATGGTCTTTTCTAGACTGTACTACCCACTTTCTCTTATAGAGAGATATCATTAATATAACTCGAATTAATTTGTCTACTAGAGTACTCGGGCTAAGAAATTATAGACTATTACATGTGTCTAGTAATAATATTATTATTGGGCACCTAAAATTTATAGAAGATGACCGCACGATTCTAATAAAAGGCAAACCGGAACCAAAGAAGAAAGCTGCTGCGGCCCCTCCACCGGAGCCAAAAATCGACTACACAGCGCCAAAAGGACTTTACATTTGGGGCGGATGCGGCAGTGGAAAGAGTTTCCTCATGGATTTGTTCTACGAGACGCAAACTCACATTGCAAGAAAGAGGCGAGTGCATTTTCATGAATGGATGATTGAGGTAATTTTTAGAGTTGCTTAAAAAAATAGATTTAATGAATGCAGTACTATTAGTTAGAAATTCTAAATCATTAGAAATTTAGATCAGATTGTTATCTTTATTTTTGAACGCTAAGTGCTGCTCCCAATATTACTCTAAATTAATAATTATGTTAACAGTTATTAATTCCATTATTTATTTACCACCCCTCTACAAACTTACTAGGTACATGATCGTATTCATCAGAAATCTCAGGGCACTGGGATCGAGGGAAAATCCGAGACGGTTTGGACCGCAGACGTGGTAAAAGCTCAGCGAGAAGCGCTAAAAGCTGGTGGTGGCGGCGGAGACCAGGCCAATAAGGCCAACATTATGGAAGCCATTGCTGAGGATATGATTCAAGAGGCCTGGCTATTCTGCTTCGATGAGTTTCAGGTATATATAGTAATACAGTTATACTTCAAATAGGCTTTAATTTATAAGTGTTTAGTTTAAATATTATGATAGGGGGTCGATTTTTTACCTGAGTCGAGTCCTCCTTTGAATCTGGTAGGTAACCCACATTTCTGATGCTATGGTGATGAAACAGTTGTTCTCTATCCTGTTCCGTAAAGGAGCTGTTGTGGTGTCCACTTCGAACCGGCCGCCCCCGGATCTCTACCTAAATGGGTTGAACCGACCCCTTTTTCTTCCCTTTATTCCTTTACTGGAGGAGAGGTGCGCGGTGCACGATATCGCGTCCGAAGTTGATTACCGGCTGCAAACCGACTATGCAGAGGATGCGTTTCAAGTTTTTTACCACCCGAAAGACGAAAAACACAAGAATTTCTTCGACGAAAAGTTCATGCGATGGACCCGGGGCCAGATTGAGAAAAACGTGGAGCTAGAAGTGAAAGGGCATAAATTCCTAGTGAGGGAGAGAGGGGTGAACAGCGGCATCGCGAAATTTAGCTTCTCAGACCTATGCGACAAACCACTGGGTGCAGGGGATTACATAACGATCGGAAAAACGTTTCATACCGTGTTCATCGACGACATTCCTCCACTCACACTACAAGAGAGAGATCAGGTATTACCTCCATCCAGAGTAATAATAAAAATACTATTATTTTCTAGTCTAGTAGACTGTCTGATGATGAATGTTGCTTCTGGTTTTTTTTTTATAGACTCTACAAAAAGCAGGTCCGCCGTTTCATTACTCTGATTGATGCTCTGTACGAAGTTCGCACCAAAATGGTTCTTCTATCGGAGAACAAGGCTTCTGACATCTTCACTGTTGACGCCTCCATCGACAAAAAAACTGCGGTGCAAGACGAGATCTTCGCTTGGGACCGCACTGTGTCTCGTTTGACGGAGATGTCCAACATAGACTATCTTCGGGATCATTCGCGAAGACTCTCGATCAAGGAATTTTGGACCCAGTTCGACTTAGGGGAGTTCCTGGATGAAGAAATCGACGAAATCTGGCACCGCTTCGATGTTGACGACAGTCTGGAACTGGATGAGAGGGAGTTGAGAGACATGATGAATGAGGTGTATAGTTTTCATGGCCTAGAGAACCAAGAAGATCAGTTGACCCAAAGCGATTTCGAGATGGTCTTCAATGCGTTTGATGTGGACCAGAGTGGTAATAAATTTGTTAGATTATTAAAAAAAATTTATGCGGTGCGCGCCAATAGCAAGGAGTCAATAAAAGTGTCGATTCCCACTTTTCTTTAGAACTTTTTTCTCAAGACTAGTACTATAGTTCGCGAATTAATTTTTTGCAAAATTTACACGGAGGTATGGTGGATAAAGATGAGTTTCGTAGTTATGCAAAGAAGTATAGCTTGGCGAAGATTCCCCCTTTCGTAGTAAGTCAGCACGGATCAAAACCGGAACTCTTTGTGCAAAGACCTGGGGCGAAAATAGAGAGGACAAAAAGCCTAGAGGAAAAACCAAGGGGCATGATAAAAAAAAAGAGCCTTGGAGAAGGGATCTAAGTTGTGTTTCACATATCAATTCTTTGTTTCATTTTAATAACTACTTCACAGAATGCATAGTCAATTTCAACTTGACGAAGGTTAAACCGTATAATATATTTCGATTATTCTTTTGGGAGAAATGCTAACTTTAAGCTTAAATACCTGCCAACAGATTCGGTATTTTTTCGGACTGAGTACATCTAGTATAACTGTACATTCTAGTCATTCTATCACGGAATCCTTTTTTTTAGATCGATAATAGGTCGTTAGTTTTTCGGTCCAGCTGAAGTGGCGATCACATGTAAATCTGAATTATACCAATGTCTCGGAGTCGGACCGGTTAGATTTGGTATACCTAGCTTACACTTTATTGGTACAGTAATATTGCTCAGCCATATTCTGCTCTCAGTGAAAGGTTGCGTGTTACAAATCAATGTTTGGGTTATCTCTGAGATGTGGGGTAGCATTCCTATTAATTCGAACTGTAATTGCCGATTAAAATCCTGATCGTGGTAAATTTCAAAGCTCAAAACTGCATTTTGAATATTATAGTTGTTCTGATTATAAGAGACAGTGAGATGGATTCGAGGTACGAAACAGCATCAGGAAAATGGCAATTCGTGAATCTACTGAATGTTATTATGCCTCGTCACCATAATTATTGCAAACTGGGCTTTTTACTTATATTACGAAATCGGAAAATTTCACTCATCTCAAACTACACGAAAAATTTCTCGCTAACTTAGGCCTCTTAAAACTCATTATTACACGAAGTCTATTTTGTAATCAGCACACATTTACGTTAATTTAACCATATTAATATTGCTTGCTCAAAAACATGAAGCTCGCTGGCTTGACAACGCTTCTTCTGTGTACGCTGGTCAGAGCAGCAGATGTGGCATCAAATCCATTGGCGCTGTTCGTTGCTAAGGCGAAAGAAACGGACCCGAATCAATGCGTTCTTCAATGCATGGTCGATACGGCCCAGCAGATGATCCAGTCTGATAAGGGGTGCGTTTCCGAATGTCGCAAGGAAGTGGGGCCAGTGCAGGATCCTACTAGTCTGATCGCAATGGCAAAGTGCCTATATTCTGGCTGTGGTCCCGAATTCTTGGGCAGCTTTAAGCAGTGCGTGCAGGATAAATGTGCGGTGGACGAGTTGGAGAAGAACAAACCTTCTTCCTCGGAGGAGGAAAAGCTAGCCTATGAAAGGCTAGTGGAAAAAATAGTAAAGAAACTAGAATCTTCGTCGAATTTAGCGGATCCTACTTCCGAAATTAATGTTTGAAACTTTTAATACTTAATTTATAATGTTTCCCTTCCTCTGATCATACAAAATTTTGATTATAAGTTTTTGAAGTATAGTACCAGATTCAGATTTTTTTTAGTCTAAACTTTGCAATTTGATAGATTCTGAATAGGATCTGTCGTTCTAGTCTGAATAAAAACAATTTCTTCAATCCGAGAGATAATAATTTTCTGAGGAATCCTGAGTCTGACGCCGATCGTACAAAAGAAAAATAATTTACAACTCCTTGTCAACAACAAATTAGAGTTAAAACTTAATAAATTTCGAAAGCTTTGTAAACTATTGATATTGAACTATTTGGTAAAAGGTCGATGAGTAGGAATTTTCTTCCTAAAAATCCCCCGTTCCACATAGCTGTGTTCATGCTTTCTATACAAGAGAAGAGAGACGCAGCCGGATCATAATAACCCCTGCATACCCCATCTAAAAGTTTTTCAATGATTTAATAAACCTGCTAGTATGCTACAGCCACTACAAGTGTCAAAGTATTTTTTATAACATGATGTGAAGGTCTGTAAATTAATTATAAAAGACTTGTTTTTACATCGGTCTTTAAAAGTTAATAGGTAATAGGCAATATTATTAATAATGATATTAACTTTAAGATTTATGATTTAGTACTACTTAGGAACCTTGATATAACTATATTTAGTTTGAATATCTGAGTACACGAATACTTTATCCCTGCACAAGATGTCGGCCGCTACCTCGACCAATGAAACCCGAATTCAGCAGCTGCAACAATTGCAGCAGATGCGTAAGAAACAGATAGAGGATCAAAAAGCGAAATTAGAAGCTATGAAAGCTTCCAAGTTTCCCCAGCCAGGACGAAAAGTAAACGAAATTCTTCAGGATGTTCTACCGAATAAGGATGACCTAAAGCGGCTGAAGGGACCTCAGTCTTTGAATGTGTTCGTTCCCGGCCCAAATGACACGGACGGCAGGATGGACATATTTCCCTTTTTGGGAGAGACCTACGACAAAGGGTGCCAGACCCTCAAAAATTTAAATGATCCCTTGAGTGACAGTGACAGCGAGGCAGGAAGCGTAGCGGGGAGCGTGGCAGGAGGTTCGAGGAATCGAAATAATAATCCAGCCGGCAGCATGTCGTTGGGAAAGAAAGCGAATGCGAGGAAAAATTCGAACGTCTCTGTGATGTCCAAAGACGGGTTGGGCACAAGTCCAGCGGGCGAGTCTGGCTCAGAGGTAGGAGATTCTAGTAAGAAAAAGCCTCCAATCCAGAGATTGTTGACGGAGCAAGAAAAAGCAGCCATATTGGCACGGGAAGATTTCCAATCATTTTTTGAGAACGCGAGTAAGGTGATTGAGAAGCAGTTAATCGCGCCCGAGAGCAAAATAATCTTGGACTACACTAATCTTTCCAGCGATGATTTGGGGGACGACGCTAAAAATGCAGGGAAATTATTGGAGCTTTGTGATCTTCGCAGCGAAAGACTCACAGATAGTAGAGCTGTAAACGCGGTCAAGTGGAGTAATTTTATAGAGCAAAAAATTTGAAGTGCTTGCCTATTTAACTTAGCTTAATTAATTATAATTTTTTGGCAATATTAATTATTATTAATTTTTTGGCAAAAAAAATTTAGTTTTTAGTATAATAACAAATTTTAATGAAAATTAATATGCCAAACAACAAGGTAACAAATTTCCGGAACTCCTTGCTGTTGCGTATTCTTCCCGTCGTCATCCATCCGTGGACGAGGTCGACGGCTTGGTCTGTGTGTGGTCATTGGCGATGCCAACTCGGGCAGAGTTTGTGCTCACATCCGGTTCCCCCGTTCTGACCTGCGTAATCGACCAATGGAACCCTAGTTTGTTCTATGGCAGTACCTACAGCGGGAGCATTAATATGTGGGATTCCCGGGCTCCCAATCGGACGCCTATACAAAGGACTCCGTTGGTGGCCAACAAAGGGCATCACTATCCTATCTACTCCCTTAGTCAAGTCGGGAGCTCCAACGCGAATAATTTGGTTTCCATAAGTACGGATGGAAAGCTCTGCCTATGGAGTACATGATTATTAATAATATCATGTCAAGTGTGGCAATCTGATCACTATAAAATTAATCGCCTTCAAACTGTCTTCATTTAAATTATTCTTCCATAATTAATTAGCTTGAAATTCGAAATTTAGGTACCTCCATGCTTGTTTACCCTACAGAAACAGTGGATCTCAGAAAAGCAAACCGTGAACTCTGTGTGACTTCTATGAGTGTCCCCCCTAACGAAACCAATTGTCTGTGGGTAGGGAGCGAAGATGGCTCTATATCCCAGATTCATATTCATGAAACACAAGGGGGTGGATCAGGAAGGAATTTGGTAAATAATCTAATTATATTATATAAAAAATCTGACACGTATAAATTTAATACTGGACAACTTTTGAGAAAATTATTTATTCCCATCATTCAGGTGGACTCTCTTTCTGGTCACGAAGGTCCAGTAACAGCTGTCTCGTGCCATCCGCATGAGAAGTTTGCGAACGATCTCTTACTGTCGGGGAGTTTCGACTGGTCTGTTAATCTCTACACCACTGCGAAGTATAACTCTCCATTGCTATCGTTGTCTCACTATGAGGAATACGTCACTGACTGCGCCTGGTCGCCAACACATCCTGCGGTGTTTGGGGTATGCGATGCGGGGGGGAACATCGAAGTGTTTAACTTGAATGAAGAGTTAGAGCTTCCGAGGGTGAAATTTCAGGCTCCCACGGGCGGGAATGCTGCGCCCAGTCCTTGGCACAAACTATCGTGGGACACGGGAGGACGGCGCCTAGCGGCTGGGAATATTGATGGGAAGGTGACCATCTTCCAGTTACAAGACCAAAAATTATGGGCTCCAAAAAACGCTAATGATGAGGCCAATACCCTTATGGAAAAAATTAGTTTATTGCAACCGCACGAACAAAAAGAAAAAAATAATATCGACTAGTTTGGTAGTGCAGTTGCCATATTCCAGTAGACTAAGATTAGAGAATTGTCAATAATAATATTAATAGGAATCTGAAGGTCAATTAATTCTGCCCTTTTTATCAACTCAAATGTATATTATGTATGTTTACCTCTTATAATAAATATTAAAGTTACACTGGTGTTTTTTTTACTCAAAGTATCTGTCTCGCGCATTCTGTATCTATTAGTGATAATATGTAATCATCCGCCGTATCGGTGCATGATTTTGTACTTTTACTCGAAAACTTCAGCGTTTCAAAAACGACACAGAGCTTGTAACATGCGTAGTAACTTTGTTTCAGATAGTTCTTAGAAGTTCTATTAACAGAAACTATAATATTTTCTGGAACAGAAATATACTATATACTATAAGGAGAATTCTCATTGGCTTTGTGTCTAACTGTTATGAAACCTGCAGTTTTGCTAGCTGCATAAATCTGACAAATCTGTTGTGACAAAAACTAAAGGATTGGTGTTGTACAGGCACATATCAACTCATGCCACTTTTGCAATACGGTGTCAGAGTAGATGCGATCGTCTTAGGAGTGGATGCTTAATACTAATGAGATATTAAGTATTATAATCGCGATAACTGTAAATTGAATTCGCATCCTGCATTTGGAGAGACGATGAGCCGTCTGTGCCTTAATAGTAGTACGTCTCAAAAATTCTGAAAAATTACCCCCGTCTAAGTTTAATAAAAGTCGACGTCTGTCACAGTTGAGTCACGAGTAAATGTCGAAAGCCGTGTATCGTGAAGTCTTTAAAGACGCCAAAGCTTCTCCCAGTTCCGACCAAAATGCTTCTGATAGTCGGTCTTTTCCGGTAGCTTCTGTTTCGGAGCTACGCGAAATTGAAATCTTGAAAGAGAAGCAGCGAAAATATTTGGCACAAATCAAACAATCCCTGCTAGCTAATGGACGCAAAACGGGGCACTGGATATGGTGGGTGTATTATAAGTTTAGAGTGTTAACATATTTTTATAAATCAAGTTTATTATTAAAACCCTCATAAATTAAGTTTACTTAATAGTAGAATGAACTAAGTGCAAGCATCAATTACAACGAGCAGTTGATTGAATTATTGAATGATAACTTTCCACAGTATGCCCACCACAAAGCCGGGGGACGCTGAGCCAGGGCAACCTACTCGAGTCACTCCCAATAATTGTCACATGCTATTCGATATAAAGGAGCCAAAAACCGACGAAAACGATAGCGAACGCGTGCTGAATTGGCGAGAAATTTTGGAAACCATCGCGAGATGGCAAGTGGAAAGGGTTGAATGTGGAAGTAGAGATGTAAATGAGAATTTGAAACAAAAGACTACATCATCCATAGCTTCTGGCCCCACAAAATTTGTTCGGCAACTATTCGGCTCAAGTTCGAGCGTGCGAAAGCCCATGGCTACCGACGCTGTATTGCCACGAATCGACCACGGAAGAGTGCATTTTTTTATCGAGTTTTGGCAAAATCATCCTCGCACAGAGCCGTGGCTAAAAGAAGTGTGTCAAAAATTGGGAAAATATGATTGGGGCCACGGGTAAATAGCATGATATGGTGCGCTTGATAGTAAGTATTGAAGAATGTACACCGTTCAGATTTACAAACTTAAAGATTGCACTTCGGGTACAGGCTATGTTAAGAAAGAAAAAATTTGAATCTATATACTTGTCAGTGTTCGACTAAGAAGAAGTTGGCAGTGCAATTTGTTGCATCTACAAAATCGTGTATGTCTTTGAGAATAGGAGCATCAAGAAAGATTTGAGATAAAAAGGCAAGCGACGTAGTATTTTGAGGTTTATGGTCTGATCAAAGAATGAGCTTTTTTGTCATCGTATATCGACAATGACTATAATAATAATGAATAGATTCAATATTATTATAGGCCTTAATATTTGGATACTCTTAGAACATCTGGCTGAGATTAAGAGACGAGTTTCACTGTAAATTAGTCATTAGACTATGTCAATAGAGAAACAATATAGATTTAAAATAATATACAAGAGATATATAGATACTATTATTGCAAGAATTTTTCCAAAAAGTTAAACAATAATTCTGACCGTAGCCTATTATATAATATGTCGCTTTCTCATTTAAATTGCGACTCAAGAGGATCAAATTGCATCGATGTGGCGATCGAAACATCGCATCATGTGGCACAGAACATGTTTGCGACACCTGTGGGGAAGTCGGTATTAGGTGGTGCCCATGATGGGGTAAACCTAAATACGAGTTTTCACAATGCTGGCTTGCGAGAAGCTGATGAAATTTTGAATCGCGTCGTAAACAAGCACAGACGAAATATAACAAATTTTCACCAAACTACACACAGTCCAAATTCATCAACTAATATGAAAACAAATTTGGATGGTGGTAATTTGCAACTAACTACTAGCTTTCTAAATTTGGACCATCCTGGGATGTCAACAGGAGGCTGTGAACTACCAAATAGGAAGAATCGTATTCCTCCTAGTACGTATTACATCGATCCTGGTCACGTCTCCATTAAGGAATCCCGAATGTGTGGGTCACTCGCCACTTTTTTTGGTGTGTATCGTACGCCTGAGGACTTATTCGAGGAAGCGGCCACATATAGTGACAGAGCCGCGTATTCCGCTGCCCGCGCGGCAGGTCTATTGAAAAGCAAAGCGACGAAAAATCTCGCTGAGGATGCAGCTATACATGCGGGGTATTTACATATCAAATTTTCAAACTTTGTGTTGAAATGTAATAACAAGTATTATCTTGCGCTTATTAATAATAATACAGATACTACTAATAAATATTCACGAATTATTCAGAAAAATGAGTATACCTGAGCTAAGCTGATCATAGTACTGTTAAACTGTGTATTTAAGATGATCTGTAGCTCTCTAATGTGTAGGCTTTTAGGTACAGTGCTGAGCTCTCACAAAAAGCGATGAAGAGCGTCAGGGAAGGATATTCATAATCATGACTGGGCTTACAAACTTGATTTAGACTCCTTAATTTCTGAACTTTATTTCTACAATATTTATATCAACTTAGTAATTACTATTCTAGAACTGATGTGCAACTATTGCGTCTCAGAAATGGATAATAATCTTGTTGGTGATCAACAACACCTCAGATCTAGGCGATGAACCGGATCATATATATCAAAGTACCTACATTATTTGTCTCATAATATGAGCCGAGCTCACTTCCTCTAGACTGGAGGCATGCTAATTGGTAGGACTGTATATTCCAATGGATTTGCTCACTAGAAGAGCACTTGGAATAATTCTGATGCATTGTATTGCAGGAAGCTTTTCAAAGCAAATACATTTGCGTCTTATGGGCGCATCCTGTAATTACTTAATATGTTTTCCTAAGCTTACAAATCTGCGCATTTGTTAAAGTGGAAAAAAAGCTTATTTTGAATTTGTTTGTGGAAAAAAAGCTCACTTCACTATTACGAACAAAGCGAACCATAAATAGAAACTCCTGATCAAAAATTAGTGTATTACAATGTCAACGTATAACATCAAGCTGATATCCGTTTTTAAAAACCAAGAAAATTTCCGTATGAACAATCAAAATTTGTATATGTGGAAGATAATATCGTTGATTTCTCTTTAATTCGTTTAATAATTTCGATAGGAATAAACGTTCACTACTTAGTCACTAGTATTAAGAACTAAACCAGAATTTGGATAGTTTAAAATCTCTATTCGTTAAAACTTAATTCCCAAATCCCTACCGCTTTATTGCCAATGTTGTTTCCTGAAATATTACCTCTTATTATAATTTATTTCTGGTTTACATTTTAAAATTATTCCTGCTAAGTCGAGTGCAGAAGCTTAATCCAACAAAATATATTAAACATGGTCCTTACCGATACCGAGCATGTCAGGAACCTCTCCTTTCACGGGTTTCTCTCTCCCCATGATGGAGTTGCTATTAGTTTCTGGATCATTTCTATTGCTATGGTTGCGTCCACCGTGTTCTTTCTCTGGGAGTCCATGTTCATAGCTCCTAACTGGAGGACCTCTTTGAATGTTGGTGCTTTAGTTACTTTGATTGCCGCTGTCCACTACTTTTACATGTGTGCGTTCTGGATCACAATCGGACAGTCTCCTATCGTTTACAGGTAATGCTAATTTAGACGAGCGTTTTCATCTGCTATTAATTATTACGAAGGGCAATTGAGACAAAGGGTTTCAGTGTCACTTTTATATTTATCCATAAGCAAATTTTTGTTTGATGTTCCTTGCAACTTCTTTGTTCC
>JACKZZ010024105.1_pt1 | contig 37698 bp, 42 predicted proteins | sample 8027871 | NCBI WGS metagenome assembly JACKZZ01 (sample SAMN15724774, study PRJNA655200) | protist metagenome | isolation source: fluorescence activated cell sorting (FACS) single amplified genomes of... | place: USA: West Boothbay Harbor, Gulf of Maine | collected 2000-07-19
TGCATGTAATCGTCTGTTTCTTTTCTACGTTGCATAAAATCTGTTTTTTCACCATCAGCCATACCCATTTCGGCTTTTGATTCATCATTTGAGAGCATTCTAAAGTTACCCATACCATCAATGATAGCTACTAAGCCACCTTTTTCGGAATTTCTAACTTCGTATCCTTCTTCTTTTGGGTTAATTCTAAAGCTACCACCCCAACCTTCACCAACGCCTAGATTGGACATTTTAAGAATTCGTTCTGGGGTTTGAGCTGTAGTATCTGTATCTAATTCGAATGTCATATCATCAACATCCATTTCACCTACTGAATAGATCATAAAGTCACCTTCGTCAGCGCTTTCTTTAGTAAATTCTTCTGCTACTGTATCAGCGATATCTACTACATCTTGAGGAGACATAGCTTCGTTTAGTTTACCTTCTCCTAAATCTTTTTCGTCCCAATCTTTTTTAAGATCTTCCATCTTTTGAATAGCTACCTTAAGTGCTTCTTCTTTTGAGTTAAATGGACCTTTATATTCTGGGTTGTTAAAAGCAGTCATTATGTGGACTTCAAATTTATCTCCATCTTGTTCAATGTATATGTTATCTACTTCATCCCCTTCGATTCCATTCATAGGAGCTTCAAACCCCATAAGACGACCTTGTCTTTCTTCTTCTTCGTAGTCGTTAGAAGTATCGATTTTTTTCCAACCACTTGGAATTGATGCTTCATATAGCTTACCTTCAGCTAAAAATTTTGTTAAATCGAAGTTGTTCATTATAGTATTTAATTATGTCTATATGTGATAAATATGGTTATTTTTTGGACTGATACGTTCCTTTCTTGTATTTTGCGGATTTCGTATTTTTTACAAATTGTTTTCCTTTTTTACCTGCTGCTTTTTTCTTACGTGCAGTTGAAGCTCTTTCTGCTTTGGTTAAGGATTGTGCTTTTTTCTTTGGTAGACAACGAGAAGGATTTTTCTTATTCTTCATAGTACCACAAGGGCCGGTAATATTACCAGCCGTATCTATTCGAACCCAGTTTTCTTTTTTAAACCAGTCGCGTAGTGATTCGTCTATGATTTCCTTTACTCGTTCGCGTGTCATCCTTTCATTTGGCCTTTACATACTTTAACAGCGCGACCTGAAAGATAAGCGGATGATTTTTCACCTGCTGCTTGTCTTTTTTTAATATATGCTTTACCTTTAGGACATAATTCTTCTTCGATTACACCTTCACCTAATTGTTTTAGTTCGTCTAAATCCTTAATAACATTCATTAGAATCTTATTCATGGTTTTAGTGTCTAAACCCTTAGTTTTACCTTCTGGGTTGTCGTCTGTTTTAAGGTATTGTGAGTAGCCTTCTTCTTCTGCTTCTTCCATCCCGATTTGCTTCAATTCTCCTACTAACATATCGTAATCATCCATAGATAACATACCTTGTTGTTTAGTAGCAGCAATTGCTTTTTCAGCTAAATCGTGTAAATCCATATCGGTTTCAGCATCTTCTTTAGCGTATTCTAAAACACGGATAAACAATGGAACATCCATTGTGATTGTATCGATTGGGTCTTCTCCTTCTTCTTCTTTAAGGACTTTTTGGATCATGTCCTTTACTTTTTTAAGTGCTGAATCTCCTGCTTCTTTAGCTTTATCGGCTGTATTGTCTTCTTTATAGTAGATACCTGTGTTGTATTCTTCTAATGCTTTAGATACTAAAGCTTTCCAGTTAGAGTAATCATACTCATCCCAAGGTTGTACTTCTGTTTTATTAAACGAGCCCTCTTGACCCATTACTGGTTTGCTATTTAAGTAATGAGTTTGGAGGTGAGTTTCTTTCTCAAAAAATTGATCTACCTCTTCTTGTGAAGGCATGTATACATCGTATTCATTTACTGCTTCGCCTAACATTGAGATTGCTTTGTCAAGTTTATTAAGCATATCACCATACTTGTCTGCAGCAGCACCACCTTCTATTTCGGCTTCTTGCTCCATATCGCGCATGATTTGAGCACGTTTTTTCTTTAAAGCACGTAGTTTAGCTGCATCAAAGAATTTATCGTTACCATCATCACCAGCATTAGCTGCTCTCATTTTTGCGAGTTTATCTGCTCTCATTTTAGCTGCTCTCATCTTCATAGCAACTGGATCGTTTAGGTCGGTTTCTTTTACAGGAGCTTTTCTAAGAGAATCTTTCCAATCCTCGTATTTTGGAGCGAATGGAGTTTTTGCAAGAGCAGCACCAAATTCATTTGATTGATCTCTAATCGGCCAAATTCTCATTGCTACTTCTTCATCTTCAGAAACGTAAAAAGTACCTCCAGGAAGTATAATAATATAAGCATCTTCTTCTCCAATAAAATACCCAGCGTTAGCTTGGTGTAAAACCCCTTTAGCTTTACTTATACCTGTCCCAAAAGAATCTGTGTATGCTATTTGAACTGGTTCTGTTAAGATGTATTGTTGTCTCATTGCAACACTATCTGTTGAAATTTCCTCTAATGGTTTAGAAAAGAATTCTTGGATTTTGTTTAAGTCTTCCATTATGCTTTTTTATAATCAAGTTTGTACAACCTACCTTGTTCTTTACGAGCAGCATCTCTAATAGCATCTTTTACTTCATCAGCTGATAGTGAAGCATCTAATTTAACTTCCATCTCAAATGGCTCATCTGGGCCGCCTTCATCCATATCAGCTGTTATGCCTTCTACTTTATATACTACCATCTCGTAATCAGAGATTTCTTCGTTTATACCTAATTCAGCATGTAATATTTCCATGAATGGGTTAAAGTTATGAGCACCATACTCATCTTTAAGTATAGTAGCTACCGCTTTAGCAAAATCAGAATATCCTAAAGACTCATCAACCCCCGCTATCGCTTGATCTATTGCTTTTGCTGCTAGGTCTGCCTTGCTTTCGTACAGGTTTGCTTCCTTTAGATATTGGTTTTTGAACCACTTGTTCGTGTTGAATTGATTCATCCTTTTCTTTTTTAGGTTGTTTTATTTCTTCCTTAGGTTGTATAATTTCTTTTTTTGGAGGATCTACTTGGGTTTGAACTACATCTTTAATATATGTTGTTCCTCCTCTTCGTATTTTATTTTGGCCCGGGTTAAATTTCATTGGTTATAAATATGGTTATTTTTTGAGGGATTCAAGATATTCAATAGTTTCGTCTATTGATTTTTGGGCTAATTCTGTATTTATACCACCTTTCCAATTCTCAACATCACCCGCTTCAGTAACAAATCCTTGGTTTGAATTTGTTAACATTTCTTCTGCCCAAGATTTATAATTTTTAATATAATCATCTACAGCATTATTTGTCATAGATTTTTTCCAATCATCCCATAAACCATTTAATTTTAATTCATGTTCAAAATCAACATGACAATTATAACAACGTCTATAGTTATCCCAAAAAAGTTTATCGTTGTTTTGGTTCATGATTTTTTTACAAGTAGGACAAAACATAGGCATAGATACCTCTTTTGCTTTATCTAATCTAGTAATATTTTGTTTTAAACCATCTTTAATAGTCCATTCACGACCATTTTCAGTCCAAATATCACCTTCTTTTCTTAACTCATTTACTTTAGTATAACCAATACCATCAACTGTTCGTTCACCTGCTTTACCTTTTAAAACATTACGTAAACGTTGAACATCTTTTTTTGCAAATTCTTTTTTTAGAATATTGTCTTTCATAAACCTAATTTATCTAATTCTGCATTAACTTGATTAGCTGAAGTGTATAAAATACCTATACCACCAGCATCTCTCCATTGTTGTATATTATCCTCTCTATCATCAATTAAGATGTGGTTTGGAGCAGCGTATTTCTTTTTATTGTAAGAACGAGCTAAAATTAATTTTGTATTTGGAGTTTTATCACGTCTCCACAAACGCTTTCCTATTTTAGATACTTCACTGCGTGAAGGTGAGGATAATAAAACATGATCGAATTGAGAGGCTCTATTGTAAAGCGCCTCACCGCCAGGCATCCATTTCATACCACGCCAAAAACCTACTCCAGCACCATCAATCTCACCCCAGAATTCATCTGGTGTATGGGTTGATTCATAGTCTTTTGGGTATTGACCTGTTAGTTCTTTGAATTGCTCGTCAAAATTAACAAGCACACCATCCATGTCTAAAAATATTTTGTAGTCCATAACCTTTTCTTCATTTTCGAATACCGGTAAAGATAATGCCCCTCTTCTGCTTCTCCAAAGATTTAGTATGAGTTCTTTATCTTCTTTTGTTTCAATACCAGGTGCCATATCTAAGTAATTATTAATTACATCAGCAAATGGTTTTTTAGATTTTTTAGCTTTAAAATAGAGGCCCTGGAGCATAGCGTCTACTTCTTTTTGTAGTAAGTAATAGTTTTTCTTAGGAAGAATTTTAAGTTTATTGATCATATCTCTAAGATCAATGTCGTCTTCCATGTATTTATCTGAACGTAGGTTAGGGCCAGCTTGTGTTAAATGTTCTATCTCATGGCGAATTACATCGGCTACATCCATATAAATTTTAGACCATGCTTGTGGTAAAATTTTAGGGTTAATTTCAAATAATGTAGCTACAAAAGGTATTTTATTTTTTTCTTCCCCGGAGTTTGAAGTCCCATTTACAACATAACCATCAATTTTAGGATTAAATTCTGTTAGACCTAAAAAGTTAAATTCAAGTTCTCTACCTTTAGCATCCACCTCGTCAATATCTAAATCTATAAATGATGTAGATTTTTTCTTTGATTTTGGGTTACGTTCAGCTAAATCTTTTTTCCATTGGTTAATGGTTTGTTTAGTTAGTTTATTTACTAATGAATCATAAGCACCTTCAGCCATCAGTTCACGAGCAAACTGGTTTAAACCAAATGGATCTTTACCCAAATTTTTATCAAATCCTTCGTTTACTACAGGAGATAACATTATTACCTCATCTGAGGTGCTCATTTTCCAATCTCCAGGAAGTTTAGATAGGTTTTTGTTGATAAATGCTTGATATAATTTACCACGTTTTGAATCAGAGTTAGCGTATTTACCTTCTGTATCATCTTTAGCATAGAATTTAACCAAATCTAAAGTAGTAGAATCGATATCGTTTACTCTGGTTACTAACTGAATAATAATATCTGTAAGGGTAGCTAATATTTTATATTGTTCGCCTTTGTTTATAGCATCGTCTCCACCTTCTTCAGTAGTAAAGTCTACACGAAGTGTAGTCATCGCTAATTCATCTTCAGGTTTATCAACTGAAGCATCAACGGTAACTCTATATCTGGTTCTAGATTCAGGTGAGATAACATTAATTACAGGTAGCATGTCATAATACTCTACTGTATCCTCTTCTTGGTTTGATATTTTACGTTCAATTTCTTTAGCTATTTTTTCAATTTGAGCAGGATTCCATTCTAGTTTTGCAGCTGATGCATCTCCTATCTCATTTAAGCTATCAGTCCAATTTCTAAACGTCATTGTACCTTTTAGGTTAGCTTCAGCTTCAATATCATTTAGGTAATCGTCCTCTTGAGTATTAGTTGTGTTAATACCTTCTAATCTACCTTCTAGATTTTGAATATGGTGAATCATTTCATGCGCATAACTACGCGCTATATCCTTGGGATGACGCCCTTCAGTATACAGAACAATGGTCTGTGTGTTCGGTTCGTAATATGCTGTTTTCCCAAAGAAATCACGCGCATTCTCACTATCACCATCTACAAACTCGAGTGTTGGTAGAGGTTCAATGTTCATACCTTTATCGATCATATGTTGGGTTAACTGATCGATTTTACCTTTAATATCTATATCTTTAGAGTAAGATGCGTTTTCGTTTAATAAAGCCTCCCCATTTTCAAAGTAATTATCCCAAAAATAATCTAGGGCTTCTTTACGTTTACCTACTAATTTTTGAGCTAATTCTTTATATTTGTTTGGGTATTTTTTTAAGAATGCAAATATATCGGCTTGAGTAGCCCAATATTCTATTTCTTTATTTTCTAATTCTGAAATTTGTTCTTTAACTGCGGGTCTTAGGATATCAAATATTTCATCTTTTTCTTTTACCTGAGTAGGTAAAAATTGATGAAATGCTTCTCTATTTCCTGATAATAATGCTTTACGAGCGTTAGTACCGCTCATATCTTTATTAGGAGTTGTGATTACTTTAACTTCAACATTATTGTATTTATCTTCAGCTTTATCAATAGCTGCTGTACGTTGAACTATATCAGATAAATCTTCGTCTTTACCATCTCTAGCACCTAAAACCCAGTATATTGTATCATCTGGGTTATTTTTGGCATAACTATAAACGGCTCCAATTGGAGGTTTTGTAGCAGGTTGTATCTCTACCTTCATAGGTAGATAATTTTGATAAATTTCCCATACTAAAATTGATTCAGCTTGCTCAATACCATCTCTAACACCACCACCTACTAGTACTATTAGTTTATCTATTTCTGGGTATTCTTTTAGGGCTTCTTCAACAACTTGAAAGTGACCTGCTGTTGGTGGCTTAAAACCACCAGCATATAAAGCTACTACTTCTTGTTTATCCTCATTAAGGATACCATCTACTAGATGTTTTGTTAACTCGTTCATGAACGTAAAAAATTCTGTAATTTACTTTGAGCCTCGTCTTTAGATACAGTATAGGCAAGTATACTTTCTAAAAAATCATCATTTAACATAGCTTGAATTTCAGCATTTAATTCAGCTTTTTGTTTATCGGATTTTTCTTGTTGAGCTGGTGTTTTGGGTTTAGTGTTTTTGGGAGCAAATGGTTCTAAATAAGTTTGAAGTATATCTTCAATATCCTCTATTTTATTACCCTCTAATGTGTTAGCTACTGCTACAAAATTACTGCCAAATAAATCAGCATAAGGTTTTAGATTATCTGTTACACCTTTCCAAGTACGCATTACAATAGCAGGTGCTAAACTTCTATCTTCGCCACCGGATTTTTCGAATCTATCTTGGTTTTGCTTAAGAGAACGTTCTAGATCAGTATAAACATAAAGCATAAATACATCGTATCCCGCTTCCTCTAATTGTTGTTTTAATTCTGCTGTTTTTTTAAATGAAGCAGCTGTACCATCTAAAACAAAGGATTGTTTACCATCTATTACACCTTGTAGCTCACCCTTAAATTCTTTGTTAGCTGCAGCCATTGCTTTAGCTTGCTCACTTCTTTCCTCAGGAGTAGCATTTTTTAAATCTAAAGTGACGTTAGCTTGTTTAAGTTTATCAATGAATACATTATCTATATTCATAATTTTTAAACCTCCTAAATCTAATCCTTTTAAGATAGTACCTTTACCAGCACCAGGGGCACCAGCTAGTATGATAGCTTTAGGTTTCCCCTCTACTTCATTTAAAAGTTGTACTAATGAAATCATAAACGCGCGTTTACAATAAATATACGAAAGATTTCCTTAATCTCCAAGTATTCGGCGCGCAGATGTTCTAAATTCTGTAAATGCTGGTTTGTGTTTAGGATTTTCTAGATCAAATAATTTTTTAACCGTTTTGAAAATTTCAAGATTTTCTTCTTGATTACGAGATGATTCATACATCTCCCAACCTTTACCTTGAATTTTACCTTCTTTAGGACCACGTTTATTTGACTTTAACCATAAAACACCATAACGATCTGGCGTATGTCCAAAACATTCCTCGTAACATTTACCATAAACCGCAGTTTGAAGATCATATGTTGTTTGAAGATGGTTAGATGTTTTAAAATCAATAATCCAAAGTTCACCATCGATTTTACAAAGCATATCACAAGTACCTGCTACTTTAAGTTCATCTGAGAATAGATGTACTTCAGTCTCAACTAATTCAGGTTGATATTCTTCCCAAAAATCAACAAATCTTAGGAACATTTGCCAAACGAGTGTATCGTATTGTGGGTGACCTGATTTGGATAGGAAATTTAATTCTTTACCGTTTAGATAATCTTCGATCATCTCGTGTGTTTCAGTACCTTGATCTGCTGCTTTACGTACGATGTGCTCGGAAGCATAACCTACTTTTTTCAACCAATCTTCAAAGAATTTACCTTTTGGATAAGCTCCTAGAACATAGGTGATAGATGGATAAAATTCGCCATTACGTTGGTAATAACGAGAATCGGGCATAGTAATTTGTTTAGCATCCTCAGATACTTCCAAAATACGCTTGTAAGAATTCTTTAGAACTTTCTTACTCATACAAATTGTAGTTTTTTAGCCATTAAACCATATTGATCTAATGGGGTTGTTTTTTGGATAAGATTAGTAATAGCTTTGAATCCCATTTCTGATGGGTCTTTATCTTCTAGATCTACTAAATATATTTCCTTACCTTCATCCATTAACTGTTCACAAAACTTAACGGCATCTTGTTGCGCGTCTTTATCTAAAGCTATATATATTTTTTGTACCTGTGAGGTAACAATTTTTTTCATTAATTCTCTCTGAATGTGTTTACCTAATAATGGTATAGCATTTCGCTTTACAGCCAACGCATCAAACATACCTTCAACTAAAACTAGTGGAGATGACCAATTAATAAACAATTCAAATGGAACTGTATCTTTACTCATTGGTGGGTTTTTATATTTAACAGGGCTGTGCTCATTGAAATTACGAGCCACAAAATAATTTAGGGAACCTTCGTGGGAATACGACGGTATTATAATCATCTTATCATAGACACCGCCATCGCAATAACCAATATTGTAGCGCAGTATATCCGCTTTACTTACGTTACGACGTTTTAAGTAAGCTAATGCCTGTCTACCAGTCATATCGCCTTTAGATATGTCTGTAAAGGCTTTAAATTCTTTTGGTAGGTGGATTGCTTCAACCTTTTTAGCATTGCTTCTATAATCTTTATAAGAGACATGCTTTTTAATTTCAGCAATCTTATCGTCTGGGGCTTTAGCTTGTTTTAGTAAGGTAACTAGGTTTGTGCCTTTTTTGTTACATACCCAACAGTGCCAAGGATTTTTTTGTCCATCAGTAAAGTTAACCTCTAATTTTGGTTTAGAGTGATGGCAAAACGGACAGTGGTAGGCTTGGTTACCTCTAGCTGTAGATTTACCTGCTCCTAGAACGGAGTTAACTATGTTTACTAATAAATGATTTACCATATAAGGGTGAATATACAACCCTATTTTTGCGACTCAAAGTCTTTTGTAAAGAACTTCCCAAGTATGTTATCGTTGAAGAATAGATGTGGATTTTCTAATACCTCATAGATAAATTGTGCTTTTGTTTCCTCGTAAGTTAATAACTTTTTTGACGTAGCCAAAGTTAAAATTTCACGTTTAAAATTCTCTATTGGTTCGTTCTCTAACAGATTAGTTAAAATTTTATTTGAACCCCAATAGGTTTGCCAATCGCTTTCTTTCACTACTTGTTTGTATGATGGTTTTCTACCTTTAGTACCTTCATATAGTGCTAAATCTTTTTTAGTTAATTTAGCTTTACGAGTAAATTTAACAAATTTTTTTCCTATATAGGCTTTACCACTTGGAATGTGGATTACTCTATATACAAAACCGAATGTTGAAGGGGGAAATGACTCCAAAGAAGTCATTTCTTCCCCTTTATATAACCAATTCATAATATTATGTTACTGTTAAATTATTTAAGAGCATTAACCCTTGGCCATCGCCATAATCATGAGATACAAATGAATAGATTTTTGTGGGATTACCAGTAATACTACTTTCTATAGCTATACTAGAGTCTCCATCCCAAAATTGAGTATTTAAAAATCCTGTTGATGTTGTAATATCTAATCTTACTGTAACTACAGTACCTGGAAGAATTGGTCTACCGGTTCTACCTCCTTTAAATGTAAGAGTATCACCTGGTGCACCTGTAGTTGTAATATTAGCTTCTTCATAAGTTGAAACTATTTCATAATCAGCAGTTGCTCCTGGGGAAATACTAACAGCATTAGTTTGTTTAGTTCTAAGTGGGGCATCTGGAAGGGCACTACCTGAACCATAAGAAACACCAAATTCCAATTGGCCATCAGCTCCAGTTTGAGTTGCATTTAGTGCATAAAACCCACTTTCTTTAAGAACCATTAGGGTTCTAAAACCTACCTGGCTACCTCCTGCTGCAGAGCCCGGAGGTCTATCTGTACTATCAAATATACCTATAATAGTATTAAAACCTCTATCGTGGTATCTTATATTAAGTCCAGACCAAACTCCACTACCTCCATACTTACCACTTGGACTTACAAAGTTGAAGGTAGCATTACCCGTATCACTACCACTAAGTATCATATAGGCTGAGCCTGATATTGAGGCACCTGTAATATCAGTTCCTGTTAAAGTTACAGTTCCTTTATCATCTAAAAATTGAGTATCAACATTACTTAGATATTGAGAAGAAGTTACATAAGTAAGTTCACCTTCTGTTGTATTATAAGCTATTAGATGTTGTTGATCTTCTTCATTAATTCTAGGTAAATATACTTCACCTGATTTAGATATATATGTGTTAAGTTGAAGAGTTGTATCTGTTTGTTGGATTTCAAAATCATCTCCATTTATAGAACCCCAAATAACACCATTTCCAACTGAATTTGCATTTACAAATTGAAGACGGTTTGCAGTTGCTTGATCACTGTCTAATTTTATAGGTACACCTGCACTACTAGAGATTGTAAGTACTCTATTAGAAAGAGGAGTAGTGTTTAGACCTACTGATGAATTAGCTGAATCAAATAACATTGTAGATCCACCAAAATTACCAGAATCATTAAACTGGAATGAGGTTAATGGGGTATCGGGTGTTCCACTACCACCGGAGATAGTAACTGTAGTATTTGTAGCATTACCACTAACTGTAGCACCTGAGAATGTAATTTGGGCTACATCTGTTACTGTAGTAATACCATCTGTTACATCTACAGCACTTGCAACACCTGATGAACCTGAAGTACCTGATGAACCTGATGAGCCTGAAGTACCAGCATCACCAGCAGCACCACTAGAGCCTGAAGTACCTGAGCTACCTGATGAGCCTGAAGTACCTGCATCACCACTAGAGCCTGAAGTACCTGATGAACCTGAGCTGCCTGAAGTACCAGCATCACCTGCAGCACCACTAGAGCCTGAAGTACCTGATGAACCTGAAGAGCCTGAGGTTCCTGAGCTGCCTGAAGAGCCTGAGGTGCCTCCACCACCACCTGTGGAACTTACTACATAAGGATCTATAACAGTACCAGCACCAGAAACTGTAACATTTGAACCTGCTGTTGTAACACCTCCTACACCTGAAGAACCTGAGGTACCTGAAGAACCTGAGCTACCAGAAGTACCGGAATCACCTGAAGAGCCTGAAGTACCAGAAGAGCCTGAACTACCAGAAGTACCAGAAGAGCCTGATGAACCAGATGTTCCTGATGAACCTGATGAACCAGAGGTACCTGCATCGCCTGCAGCACCTGATGAACCAGAGGTACCACTTGAGCCTGAAGAGCCTGAAGTACCCGAACCTCCACCACCACTTGCATAGGAACCAGTAGTATAATATTCACCTGTAGTATTATCTCTAACTAAAACGCTAGATGCAATACCAGCAGCATCGTCAATTTCTGTATGGTATATAGAACCTGTCATAGCAAAGCTACCACTAAGGTTTATATCATAAGCATCTAATCCTGCAAATGCTACAAGAGATTGAGAGACATGACCAGCTCTAATAATTTGACCTGCTTGAATAGGATTTGGTAATTGTTCAAATTTTATTGCCATAATATATAATTTTTATTCTACTACTTCTTTAAATAATTCTACGGTGTATAAAGTTCCTATACTACCACTTTCAGCTAGTTTAGCATCTAAGCTTTCTTGAGAACTATAATACCCAATATTTGAAATATCTCCAGCACTATTTGGGGTTAAGTCTGGGGTTAGTGTTAACCCATTAGCTATTAAATAATATTTAGTTTGTACTGTCATATTAGTTTTTTATTAAATTATGGATTAGGATCAGCAGCACTAAAAGTTATAGCACCGTTACCAGCAATACCTGACCAGTTTGAGCACCATATATGGGCTTTTTTATGAAAGTAATTATAATATACTTTAAACATAGCCCCAGGTTCAATATCACGAGGGAAATATCTAGGAGCACCACTAGCAGCACCAATAATAATGTTTGTTTGGAATTGGGCCACTTGACTACCACCACCACTAGCATTACCTATTTGATATAAATCCCAAGTACCCTGGGGTAAGTATACACCTATATTGAAGTCATCTCCGCCTATATTATACCCAGTACACTCAAATGTTTGTCTATTTGTAATATTGGATGAGGCTTGTCCAGTCCATGATATAAAGCCAAAACGTAATGTTCCATTATTGGTATTATCTTGATTAATTAAAATGGTTCTTCCGTTAATTTCGTCGATTGTACTTTTACCAAGAGGAGTAGAGTCCCCTATAAGTACAGGATTAGTATTGCTATCTACAATATACACTATATCATCTGGGGAATTTATAGAAGCTCTTACTGCTTTAAATTGTCCTGAAATAGCTGTAATATCAACAGTACTATTAAATGCTGAACCTACTCCTGTAAAAGATAGATTATCAGTGCCTGCGGGAGCAGTAACGTTTGATACATAATCCGTAGTACCTGAACTTCCTGAAGTACCTGAAGAACCTGAACTTCCTGAAGTACCTGCATTACCTGATGAACCCGAAGTTCCTGATGAGCCAGAGCTACCTGAAGTACCTGCATTACCTGATGAGCCCGAAGTTCCTGATGAGCCAGAGCTACCTGATGTACCATTACCTGAAGAACCTGAAGTACCTGATGAGCCTGAGCTACCTGATGTACCAGCATCACCAGCAACACCTGATGAACCTGAAGTACCTGATGAACCAGATGAGCCAGAAGTACCTGAACCTCCACCTCCATAAGAACCAGTAATAAAATATTCCCCTGTAGATGTATTTCTAACTACTACACTACTTAAAACACCAGCAGCATCTTGAGCACTTTCATGATATATAGAACCGGTAACGGTTAAACTACCATCAATATCAATATCATAACTTCCAGTACCCGTAAAAGCGTTTACTGATTGTGATACATGCCAAGCGTTTATAGTAAATCCCTGGTTGATTTCATCAACTGTGGGGGTAAATATATTTTCTAGTCTTTTGGTTCCTTTTCCCATTGTAATTATCTATCTATGTTTATAAATATAGTAGTATCAGTTGTTCTCGATATTGGGAGTGGTTGAGATAATTTTCCAACTGCAAGTAAATTTTGGTCATTATCATATAACCCAACAGTACTAACATAAGGTGAGAAGAAAGAACCTGTTACAAAATCGTAAACAGTACCATCTGTGGAACCTGAAATAATAGAAGGGTTTAAACTAAAATTATACTCAAATTCATTTATAGTAGCTTTGTATTGTGTTTCATATATATCAAATGAACTAGAGAATGAACAAGTAACATTAGTTCCAGTTAAATCCGCTATAGAAACCCCCCTACCATATATATTTTTTCCATATTTAAATACACCATATCCTTCAGGAGTATTATCTTGTAGTTTAGTAAATACTGCTATACCATGAGGGTATATAATATTACCTACGTAAACATCTTCTACATAAAGATTACCATTACCATCATCTGTAATGATTTTGGTAACCCCATTATTTGTATATTTATATTTAAAAGAATTAGGTTGAATATAATCACCCCATAAACGAGAAGGGAGAGAAAGTACCAAAATTTTATCGCTAGAGCCTGTTGGAAAAAATCTAATTATATCGTCTGTAGATTGTAAATAATTTTCGTATCTACCTGAGGAATCAGGACTACCTACAAATATATCACCTTCTACATTTTCCCCAGGAAATAAACTTTGTGTTTGAAGAGGTGAACCGTAGGATGAAGATAAAAAGTTAGAATAATATAGTTCTTTAGAAGAATCATAAATTAAAACTTGATATTGATCAGTATTATTACCGGTTAAAGATTGGGTAAATTCAAAATCTCCATTAAGGCCTATTAATCTATCAATTTGGACATCACTGTCTGTGAATTCAGAAGCAGCAAAGGAGAACCCCTTATTTACTTTAAAGGGTTCTACTATTATGTCCTGTGATAAAAATTGTTTGAATGCACTCATTCATTTATTTTAAAAGTCTAATTTTACTCTAACAAGAGCTTCTTTTGTGAAATCTTTTTCTAATGGTCTTGATAATTTAGCTACTGCTAACAACTCATTAGTATCATTATACAAACCTACAGTTGTAATATATGTTGTAGGGGAATTAATAAATGATGGGAATAATACCTCACCAGTTGAGCCTGAAATAAATGATGGGTTTTCTGAGTAATTGAACTGGGAACTTCTAGGTCTTACAAATACAAAATCTGAAGTAATTGTTTCTTCTGAGTTTGCTGTAAATGAAGCTCCAGATCTTATTGATTTAAATATTATATTTGTGTTTGGGTTGTTCGTAATAGTTAAGGCAGATGTTGTTATAGCATCTAATTCAATACCACCGTTAACAAAAGTATTAGCTAATGCTCTTGGATTTAAAATATAAGTAGCAATATCTGGTAAGAATAAACCGTATGAACCTGAACCTATACTGTATCCATTTGATTCTAAAGAAGTAACTACATTCCCCGCTGAACCTGATACTAATTGGAATACTCTACCTGCATCATTAAATACAACAGAAGAAGCTACTTGACTATCATCGGTAAGAGAAATAGTATCAGCACCATTATTAAGTAATAAAGTTGTTGAGCCTGGAAATATAGATTCTTTGTATCTACTCCTTTCCATTGATATAGCCCAAAAATCTTCGGATGTAGTACTACCAAAAGTAAATTCGGCATTTTCATCACCTAATACTAAAGTACGATACTGACCATAAACAGTAGAAGAGGGGGATTTACCATCTACATCTAAATCATAAGCAATACTACCACTCCCTAATTCGTTACCATAAGTAACTGCAAATTCTAAAGATGACGTTGCGGCATTTGAAAATATATTTCTATAGTAATCTCCTGAAGTACTAAGGCGTTGAGTAGATGATGTAAAAAATGTAGTAATTTCTGGGATTTGACTATCAGTAAAAATACCTGCTGTAATACTATCAGCTGATACTACAAAATCGTCTGCTTCTAATCTATTAAATGACATAATTAGGATACTTTAGTTATGGTGATTGGTACTTGTAATCTTGCACCACTATCTCTACCTACAATTGTCATTGTAGCATATAATGCAGTGTTAGAACCAAATAATGTATTAACTGTAGTTGCTCTAAGATTAATTGTTGTACCTACTACTGTTGCAGATACATTAGTACCTAGTGTAGTTGTTGAATTAACATTTAAAGCATCTGTTTGGGCTGAATCTATACCAACACCTTCAAATGTAGATAATAATCTAACATCAGAAATGGTTGCTGTATAACCTGATGATTCGTTTTGGTTACCACCTAAATAATTTAATGTTTGAGGAGTAATCGCTAATGAAGCACCTTGTTTAATTACAATTGAAGTGTAACCTACATCTAAGATTGGCATCTTAGCAGTACCACGTGGTAAAGTAGTAAGTTTATACTTCATGATTTGTGTTTCATCTGGAAATGCTTCTAGTAAAGGCATATTTTCAATTGCCTGACCATAATAAGCTGAGCCTGAAGGGTGAGTTGGATTATACAGTGTATAATCAATTTCATCATCAGCTAATGCAAATTGTGTGATACGGAATGTACCATCATTTTTAGCAAGTAACTCTCTACCCTTAGTTGTAAGGATAGCATCTACAGTTACTACCGAATTATTTAAATATCCCATTGTTTAATACGTATTTTGTTATAAATATATGATTTTTTAATTTTGTATGCAAGTTTAGTTTGTTTTACTTCCGAAATTAGTAACTATACTTTCAAGGTCATTAGTAATAGGTTCATTACTAAATTCTTGGTACATAACTCCTGAACCTATTCCACTTAAAGTATTTTCTCTAACTACAATACCATTTCCATTAGATCTCCAAATTAAGGCACCTAAAGAAGGATCGCCTGGTCTCTCCCCTAGGAATGTACCTCCCCCACTCCAATCGGGACTATTAGTTTTTTGGTTAAGATAAAAATATAAACTTCCATCATCTGATGATGAGACAATTTGTCTTACACCATAATATCCTAAAGGATCTATTAGGTCCCCCTTAGCATCAATACTATTATTCATTACAAAAGGAGTTAGAGGTGTATCACCTATATATTCAATAGGGTTAGACATAGTAGTGTAAAGACTAATATACCACTTTTCTCCTTGTTCTATACCTTTAACAAGTGTATCTCTAACAAAATTTATATTAGCAAGTGATCCTGTTTGGTAAGTTTTAGTTGTAGGATTTATTTCTACAGTTGGTAAAGTATTATTAAGTCCTGATAGTACAAATGCATCCTGGTCTGTAGATAGGTTTGTAAAAGATTGACCATATACCAAATTATTTGAACCAGTATTAGGTATCATAAAGGATGCAATAGTAGGTACTTGAATACTACTAGCTATAACATTTAATCCTCCTACATTAGCTTGAGAATCTGAATATTGGTAAATTTCAACATTATCTCCTGATTTAAAAGATTGTTCAATTATACCTGTAAAATTATTTTGGTCTGAGGATAAAGTTGTTACATCATTAGAAGTATTATCTACTAATAATAAAGTATTAACTGTTACTGCTCCTGCTCCCAATATTTCAGGGGAAGTACCACCTCCAGTTCCAAATTGAGCTAAAACAGATCCTAAACTTTCTACATTAGGAAGAACACCAAATCCCCCAGATGTTGTGTTTTGATTAACATTAGGAGATGTTGATTTGGCTCCTAAATAATTACGTGTTTTTATAGGTGTTGAATAATAATTGTAATCTTGTACAAATGCTTTTGGTAAATCACCACCTTGTTGAGATGCTGTTATTACAGCTTGTTGATTTACTGCTTGTATAGCATTACTATTATAATCTAAATCCCAGAAAATATTACTTTGTCTAGCTACTACATTATTATTAAGTAAAGCTAGATTTTCATCATCTATAATATTTTGGTAAATACTTACAGTATATGTAAAGAAACCACCTGAGGGGGTAGTATTAGGTAAGAATGCTAGTTGAGGGGTTTGTAAATTTCTAGTATTTAAAAATAAATCTTCTACATCTAAACTAACTGTAAAAGTATCCCCAGGGTTTATTTTTGGAGATGTATAGAATACATAAGAATCATTATTACCATTAGTAATGGAAAAATCACCCAGGCTTAGACCATTGGTTGCTTCTATAATTACTTGATAAGTTTGATCATTTTTAAAATTAAATAAAATTATTGACCTTTCGTTAACAGTAGCAGTTTGTTCAAATACTAATTTTGAGGTGATTGTGGGATTATTTAAACTGCCAGTAGTTGCTATGATAACAGAACCACTTAATTCTCCATTAAAAAATTCTTCATCAGTATCTTGGGTAAATGGGATATGACCAAAAGGAGTAGTATAACTACCTCCCCAATTTTGTTGAGAAATAAGTGATAAATCAATATTAGCTCCAGATCCCGGACTACCATTTATAGTTAAGGATGGTACTGAGGTGTATCCACTACCACCATCTACTAAAGTAATACCATTTATAGCACCACCAGTACTTGTTAAATCACTTGCTTGTAAAGTTATAATAACATCTAAGGCTCCACCACCTAAATCGGCAGCAGGGATTGTAATAGTATCCCCAACTTCTACACCATTTGAGGTATTTAAGACTACTAATATAAGATCGGGAACGCCCAAAACATCCACCTGGTTAGCAAGTTGAACAGATACTCCTGAGGGTGATGTAGTATAAGTACCTCCATAAGTGTTAGGAGGATAATCATTTGAAGTTTGAGTAATAGAACCTACTAAATCTGTAGTACCTGATAATCTAAAGTTTTCATCTATACTATCAATTGATATTACTAATCCACTACCCCCACCTCCAGTAGTAGTAACTGAATAATTCGATAATGGAGATTGATATCCTGATCCACCAGAAGTTAATGAAGCAGAAATAGCGTTTAATTGAACAAAACTACCACCAGTACTACCTGTAATAGCTTCTATTGGGATTGAATCATAATCACCAGAAGCAGTATAAATTCTTTGACCATCTAATAATCCTGGGGTTTGACCTATACTACCTGTATAGTAAGGTTCAGAATATGAAGCAGATGGTTCTGGGTATTTTTGTCTTTCTAGTAAATGTTGTTTTATAGAAATACCTGTAGCTGCTGAGACTTTAGCGGGAATAAAATCTTTGATGGTCTTCCATAATGAATTATCAAAGAATTTAATTAATCTAATAAAATCATTCCAATCGTAATTGCTTGTATATTTTAGGAAATAATCATCTCTTAAAGCATCTAAATCTGGGTAGTTAGTTGAACCAGAAGCATTTTGTCTAGGGTCGCCTATATATTCTCCAATATTTAAATAACCAATTGAATTAATAATATCATCATTAATTTGATTAGTTGGAGATAATACTACCTCTACTTGGTTTACTGTATCAGTATAAGCATCATCTATTTCAGTATCTTGTTGTATAGATCTGATGTTAGATAATTGCTGAGCACCTTCAGGTAAATTTAAAGCTACTTGTCTTATTTTATCTGTAATACGATTTTTAATACCAACTGCGGGTTGATCCATAAACACATATTCTCTATTTACAGCAAAATTACCTTCAGTAATTGTAAAATCTGAGTCAGTGGGAAATGAATTTATTGTAGCCCAAGAACCTGTTACTTTTGGATGTATTGAAACAGATCCAGTATATAATTCACCTCCTAAAGAAGCTCTAAATATTAATTCATCAGGAGCACTATTGATAGTATTACCCTCAATAGATTGAGGATTCATTACGTAATCTTTAAATACACTATGAGAAATTTGTGTATTATAATATCTAATTTCTTGGTATGAACCACTAAAATTATCGTATCCTGTAATGCCGCCTAATGTTGGGAAATGTGAAGTAGTTAAAATTGGCCAAGTACTATTACTTCCATTTACTGAAGAAGAAGCTATAAATCCTAAAGAAGAACCATTACTTCCTGAGTATATTTTATTTGCTGATATTAATTCAAAATTTGTTCCTTCACGATTAACCATAACAGACCACCACCCATTATTAGCAAAAGGTAAAGATACACTAGCAAATTCAGTAGCATCTGTAGCATAATTAGGATAAAATTTTAAATCTGCATATTGATTGTTGGGGTTAGGTATTGAACCACTAAATGAACCAGAATCTAAAAGTGTAGTATCATATTCTAATACTAATCTTACATCTCTACCATTACCTAAAGTCCATAGGGATTGTGATGTAGGGAGAGAAGATGAAGGAGGTAATTTAAATCTAAATTGTAAAGATTCAGGAACATTATCGTCAGACCCCCAATTAGGATTTAAACCCCAATCAGTTGTAATAATTCCGTCATCCCCTGTTGAATAAGCATAGTTAAATTGGTTAAACCAATAATCCCAATCGTTAGTATTATCTTTATCTTTACCACCAAATTCATCGATTCTTAATAATGTATCTGGTATTCCATATATTGTAGCTAATGTTCTAATACCATCAACTGTACCTTTTTTCTTATATAAGTAAGATAAGTTATTATAAATACGTTTATATATACGTTTATTTATATCTTCTTGAGGTAAAATTTCATTTGAACCTGTTATAGAATTATTTACATATTCAAACCCATTTGGTGTAGGTAAAGAACCTGTCATATTGGGGAATGGAAAATAACTACCTGATGGGGTTAAACCTAAAGTAGAAACAAATAAATTAAATGAGCTAAATTGGTTTTCATATAAATTAAAACCTAAATCACGTAATTGTTGCGCGATTAAATCGCGTGAAATTCCTGAATCAATACGGTTATCATTATCCCATTTATTCGTGATATCTTTGATGTATACCCATATATTTTCGTCATAAAAATGACCTACCATATTTGAAAAATCTATATATGGTTGGTTTGATGAATCTTCTCTTAAATATTCAGGTATTGCATTATAAATCCAATTTTGATTATTTTCATCATAGGTTTCAGCATTTAATAAACTAGAAGTAATCCATGTTTGGGATGAAGTGCTTGTAGAAGAAGCCTGGTTGTAAGGTTCAGATGTATTAGTTTTTGGGTAAGAATTTGAACCAGAAGTAAAATATAAAAAATATTCATAATTATCAAATTCATTAATAGTTTCATTAATTTTATTTTGATAAAATGCTGTTGAACCTGAAGTAGTAACTACTGATACATTTGAACCTGAGGATGCTAATGATGTCCAATTTTCTATTTGTTGGATTTTGTAGAAAAAATTGCTTATACGTTTTTTAGCAGATGAAAAATTAATAAAGTTACTATATTCGTTGTAATCTACGTTAATTTTTACACTAGGATCTTCATAAAAACTATTTATTTGTTGCAATGAAGAAGTTACAGAGGTTTCTATTAAACTAGTAAAATCTATTTCTTCAGTGGAGTTATTAACTTGGCCTTTTATAGGTAAATTAACATTAGGACCTTTTAATTTAATTGTATTATCAACAATTATTTCTTCAAAAGGTAATTCAACTAAATATGCTATTGGATCTGCTACTTGTTCTATAACCCACAATGTTGATTTTAATTGATATTGTGGGGGTAAAGGATCATATAATTTTATTAAAATTGAACCCTCATCTAATAAAATATTATTAGCTATTACTAATTGATTATTACCAAAATTTAAATAAAAATCTGGGAAGAATTCATCTTCATTTCTTTCTTGGATAAATTCTGTAGTAGAAGCAATTATTTCTTCTGTAGATATATTATTAGAAGTTAATCTAATTTCAGTACTATCAGATGAGATTTCTGAAATAAAATATCTTTGAGAAAAATTAGATGATAATCTTACAGATAAAAAATTATAAAAAGTATTATAGTTACCTTCAAAAAACCCATTAACCCTTAAATCTTCTTCAGGATTAATAGCTAATATATTGTCTTCTAAAGTATATTCATTATAGTTAGAAGGGCTATTATTTGAGGGATATACTATACCCCCATTATTAGGATTATATATAAAATATTCTATATAATCTGTTTGTGGGTTAAATGAGGTTTCTACTTCTATTGAAGAAATAAGGTTTTCATCTGCAACTGAGTAGTCCTCTAGTTCAAATGAAGTAGGGTTTACTTGTGTAATTTTAGCTTCAGCCATAATTAATTATTTCTTCTTTCGTCTCTACGTTTTTGTCGTTCTTCCTTACGTTTTGCTCTACGTTCTTTTCTTTTTTCCCTACGTGTTTGTTCTTCACCTTGATCAACATCAACATTTACATTTACACTAAATTCTGATGGGATTTCTAAATCTGGGAGGGTTGGGAGTTCTGGTAGATCTAAACCTGCTGTATCTAAAACATCTGCTATAGTATTTAAAGCACTACCTCTTTCATCTAATAGTTGTCTTCTTAATTCAGTAATTTCTTGTTGTAGAGCTTCTATTTCTGTATTTAAAGGGGTATAACCAATATATTCAGTACTAGTTGTAATTAAGGTTTCGTGGGAATTATTACCTCTTTGGGGAATATCAAAAAATAATTTATCATATAAAACAAAAAATTCATCAACGGATACATCTTGTACCGCTATAGGTTCAGTAACTTGGGGTGTTAACTGAGAAAATTCAGTGTCAATAACCTTAGGATATTGTGTTTTACTGAAGGAATTTCTTGTTAGATTTATCTGTTTTTTCATTATCCATTAATTACTTTAAAATAGTAATTATCATCATAAATTGTTGTACTTCCTTCAGAATTAACTTGAATAAGTATTTTATAATATCTTTCTGGTTCTAAACCATTCATATACACATCAAAATAACTAGAAGATACATCTGCACTAATTCTAGTATAATTTGAATCAAAATCTACTACATATTCATTAGTATCTAAATCTTTTATAGCATACCAAGCTGAACCTGAGGGTAAATAATATTGTTTAGTATACAAAGAAGAGGTTGCCCAAACACGAGCAGGATATTTAGGTCTACAATTTAATCTAAATCTATTAACACTTTCTGAATAGAATATACCTGGGTTTTCTGCTAATTCAATAAATGCATTAGGTTGAAATAATTCTGTAATTGTAGAAGAACCTGTATTCCATGTTGAATCATCCCATTTAATTTCTAATTCTGGGGGGTAGATTGTATTAGTATCTACACTATAATATTGCATTACAGGTTGGACTTGTTTGCTTGTATTAAATTCAGCAGCATTTTCCCATTTAATAACAAATCCATTATTATTTAAAGAACTACTGTACCAATCACTTACCATTGAGGTAACAACAACATTTAAATCTTTTTCAGTTCTAGGACCAAAAGATTGAGTAATAGGGTAAGTTATAGAACCATCTGAAGAACTAGCATACCAAGAACCTCCTCCTGCTGGGGAGTAAGTTGGATTATATGAACTAGTATACCCTAAAGAAGGACCGCCAATATTCCAAGGTGAACCCCCACCTAAAGTTGGGGAATTCCAAGCAGCCCCATCAGCTGTAATGGGTTGGTCTAAATAAGTTCCTGTACCCTGGTTCCAACTGTCATATACTGGGAATATTTCTAAAATTGAATCCTCAACAATACCTTGAGCGGTAGCAATAAATGATTTTAAATTAGCATCCCAAGTACCAGTTACTTTAGTATTTAATACATCTTGAATTTCATTATTATCAAATGCTATTAAAGTTCTGGCTACAGAGGGGCTACTATCAACTGCAAAATTTAAGTTAGATATTTGATTAATAGGATCTATTCCTGTATTCATTGATGGGTACATTGAATATAGGGAAGTATCTTTATAGGGGAAAAGTTTATATATTGCCATAATATTTATTTTATTGGGTCACTAGCTCTTCTTATTAACTCATCACTTTGTAAACTGTCTATATAAGTACTTTTAGGAGTGTAAGGCTGGGTGGTTGTAAAACTTTTATATTCGCTACCTACTTGAGTGTTATAAGCAACATTAATAGGACCTCCTAATGGGTTAGGATTTTCTAAGTCTAAACTAGTTATACCAAAACTAACTTCTTGATTAGGGTTAGAGAAGGGAGACTCTAAAGGAGTATTAGGATTACGTATTAAGGGTGATGTTTGTGTTGCTACATCCTTATCATATTTTTTTAAAAGTCCCATAATTATATGTTTACAATTTTACCCTTAATATCACTATTAGGAAATTTAACTTCAAATATCATAGGGTCAATTGATGGATATAATACATTATCTATGGTAGCTCCCTGTACATCATATGCATATTGAGAGTAACTTCCATCATTTACAGTTTTATTAGAAAAACTAATATTTTTTACTGTTTGGACTCCTTCTATTCTATCTAAAAGATTAAAAATATCTCTATAAATAATAGGCTCATTTAATTGCCAATTTCTAATATTAAAATTGTTTTGTAATGTAATAATACACCTTCTTAAAACATCATTACTATTAAAATTAGGTAAAGTTATAATTTCAAAATTTACTCCAATATTAACTATAAATGCATCTTTAATAGCTACAGAATCCCCAATTGTTCTAAATTGGGATAAATATGTTGCTAAATTTTGTTTTAATGTTGAGCTTGCTGTAGTCAGATTTCCATTACTATCAAAAGCTAAAACATATAAGTCTACATTAGTACCTGTATTAGCAGATGCTTTAGATTTTTCAGTATAAACTTTTGCTATTTTTCCATATTTAGGAGTCATAGATAAAGCTCTTACTGTATAATCATCTGGGGTAACTGTTCTATATTGAGTACTAAAATTAGAAATAATATTTTGTCTTAATTCTTCGATACTATCTCCTCCTCTACCACCTGAGGCTGCATTGGGGTTATTTGTTACTAATGAATCAAAAGATTGTTGGTATAAACCCCCAGGATCTGTATTATTAAAATTAACAAATGTTTTATTAATTTGTTTTATATTAGTTAATGTGTTAGCATTAACATTAGCAGTTACACCACCTCCAGTTAAATATCTTACAGTTAAGTCTCCAGTTGGGGCTATACCATAGGTAGGAGTAAATATAAAGTTTGTAGGTGAATATGCTGTAGTTAATTTATTTTTTTCAAATGGTAAACCTAATCCTACATTATCACTATTAGGTGTAATTTCTTCTTCTACATTTTGAGAAGTACCAGCACCAAATTGAATTTCTAAAGATCCACTATTAATAAAACGAGTAGCAAATCTACGTTGTGTTTGTTTTAATTGTAGTAAATAAGGTGATTCACCTTCATTTAAATAATTATTTGGGTCATTAGGATTAGTATTACGAACTGAATCATATACCATTTCTTCTGCTAAATAAGATACTTCATACCATACATTACCATCAGAATCTACTACATCTAAAATACCTACAATATTGGGTGCATTAATAGTGGTTGTAAAAAATTCTTGAGGTGTTGAACCTGCAGATATGGTTGTTGTATTAATAGTAGATGAAATAGCTCTTCTAGACTTTTTTAATAAATAAGTTTGTGGATTGTTTGAACCATCTACAGTATATACTGTTACTTCTGTTGGGTCTTGAGAACTAGAAACAGTAAAATCTATAGTATCTTCTGTTAAAAAGTTAATTTTAGCATTATTTGAAGAACCAATTTGGACATTTTCATCTACTAAAAGAGCATAATTGTAGTCTGGTTGAAAAATATTAGGACCAGAAGATAGTACTGGGACTGTTTGGTAAAAATCTAAATCTACAGTTGCAACTCCTGTTACTTGGGGTTTATAACCCATTACATAAGCTAAATCAAATAGATTTTCAAATCTACGAGCATACTGAGTGAAAGTTTCTTGGATTTGGTTATCTTGATAAAATGATAAAACATCACCAATATAAGATGCCATTTCCATAAACATCATACCAGGAGATGCTTCTGTAAAATCTGTATAGGTTGTAGGGAAATATGTTTTGGAATAATCAACTAATGCTGATCTGAAATCAGCAAAATCTTTATTCAAATATTTTATGTTTCTTGCTTGTGCCATTATCCAAAGTTAATTTCAATTTCATCTGATACCCCTTGTTGTGGTATTGAATATTTTATTACTATTCTAATTGTGTTTTGATCTTCTATTGTTCCAACTTCTATACCATTTAATTTAATAGAAGGGAAATTTGTACCAATTTTTTCACTAATATCATCTTCAATTCCACCTAAAGTACCAGTAGAAATTTGTTCAAATAAAAATTTTCTTAAACCACCCCCAAAAAGAGGATTATCAAGCCTTTCTCCAGGTTCAGTTAAAAAATAATTGATTATATTATTCTTTAAAGAAGCTGTACTTGTAAAATTACTCGTAAAAACTTGTGGTTGGGAAAAAGGAAGGTTAACTCCTACTCCAACGTTAGGTTGAAAGTCCGTTGCGGGTATTATACGAGGGTTAAATGCCATTATTTTTTATTCATTAATCCCATAATTTGATCTAAACCTACATTACCTTCAGGTAATTTAGCACCTTCTCCTGATGTATTCATCCCAGGTTGGACTTGTAAATTTCCCCCAAATCCTTGAGCTTGGGTAGAATTAAAACTTAATGTGTCTTGACCTGGTTTCATTCCATCTAAGACTCCCATCATATTTTCTCTTAATTTAGCTTTATCGGTTTCTGGGAGAGATTGTGGTTGAGATTGAATGGGGGTATTTCCTGTTACTACAGTTTTAGGTGAGCGAACTGCTTCAAGTAGAATATCTTTTAACTCTTCTTGAATAGCAGCTTTCACTTCTTCTCTAATTACTTTTCTTAATTCGTTTAATTTCATGGTTATAAATATTGGTTTAATACGCTTTTAAATCGTCTCTATCAATAATAAATTTAAGTTCGTCAATTAATACTTGGGGATTTGATGCAAATGAATATTCTGTTGATATCATTATAATTCCAGATCTATTTTTTCCTACTGCTCTATTTTGATCTACTGTATCAGTAAATGGTCTAGTTTCGATTTCTAAAATAAATCCTTTATAAGTACCATCATTCTCAGATGCTTCAGCTATTAGTTCATTATCATATATAGAGTTAATTGAATCCGATATTCCTGTTAGGTTAGCATTAGGATTACATAATGTAATTAATATATCTAACCTATCAAGTAAATCTACACATCTTACAATAGTATTTTGTACTGTCGCAAATGCTGGAGATACTTGGGCTGCTGTAATTTTTAAAGGTGGTAAATTAGGGGTACCATCGGCTTTAAATGTTACTGTATCTGCTATAGTATTTATATCATTAACAACTGATACAACAGCACCTGGGATTAGGGGAATAGATTTAGCGGCCTGGTTAATACCAAAACTTGCTCCTTTTAATATTTTAATAATATTTTCTAATATTCCAGCAAATGAGGCCCCAAAATTAACACCAATAGTAAATGAATCTAAAATTTTACCTGTGTTGTTAAGATAATCTACTGCGTTATTTCGTTTTGCTATAATTTGAGGTAATTGAATATTACAAAATTCTTCTTTAAGTTTTTCTCTTAATTCATCTATATTATCGCTTTCTTCTTCTAATGCTGTCTCTAATTTATCTATACCATATTCTTTAATAAGGTTAAAAGTTAATGGAATAACGAATTTAGATAATTTTTGAGATTGTTTTAAAACTAAAGAACCTAATTTTTGTAATCCTTTAGGTTTTTGATCTTCAGTAACAGCATTATTAATACCTTCTATATCAGTAGAAGTTAACTCTGATTGTTTAACTCTATCTTTTTTAAGTTGTTCTTTTATTTTCCTTTGTTTTACAACCTCTCTAGGTTTTTTAGCTGTTACAGTAACTTCATCTAATAGGGTTCGTGTTGAATTAGTATATCCTACTATTCTTCCAGTATTATTGTCAGGATTGTAATCTTCAACCTCAAATGTATAATTAGTTTGTTTTATATTACTACCCTCTAGGATTCGATTCCAATTAAATAATTCCTGTTCAGCCGTAGCAATAGGATCATTTGAAAAAAATAATCTAATAAGTGAATCTGATATGTTAGGATATCTTAATGTAATTTGTTCAGCCATTATACAGTCTTAGTAGTTTGAGATAATATATTGGATAACTCTGCTTTATAGCCTCCTATTTTATCGTTAATAGCTTGAGCTACTAAATTTGTAGGTCCTATAGGAGTACCTACAGGCACACCTAGTTGATTTTGAAGAGCCCCAGTTAAAAAACTTAAATCATTTAATATCTTAGTTAATAGATCTACTAAATCATTTCCTAAAACCACGGGTTGAGCAGTTTCTATACCACCAAGATATAACTCCGGTGTCTGTATTACGGTTTGGGTTTGGGCATCAATATTAACAGATTCTACAGTATTTAAATTAATACTTTTTTTAGAAGATAATAAGATATGATCCTGAGTAGAATTAAATAGTAGTCTACCTGAATTTAAAATAATTTGTTCTCCGTTATATTGATTTGGGGTTGTTGGAGGGGTAGTATAGGAAAGATAATTATTTTGGGAAGATACTTCAATAGGTATCTGTTGAGTTGAAGTAAAATAAGCAGAAGACCCATCTAAATTAATATCTTCAGTGATAGAATTAAATGTAGGTTGTTCTGTGTGTTTTTTATTAGTTAAAATAGTAATAGGATCACCTACTGAACCTGTAGTAGACCAATTATTAGTTACGGAGGTTAAATTATTGTTAACTGTATTACCAAATCTAAGAGAATTCCCAAACCTACCATCTATAATATAATCTCCTTCATAAGGAAAAGTTGGGTTTGGGATATTATCTTCATTAAAATATAAGCCTGGGGTGAGAGTAGTATTTGAAGAAGAGGTTGGTTTATTAGGGTTACCTACGGCTTCAACTTCTAAAATTCCTTTATTTTGACTTTCGGGGGTTACTGTTTCTGTAGGATAAGGAATAGGATTTACTTGATTACTATTCCATAAATTTAAAGGAGATAAATAATAAAAAGTTAAATTATTAAAATTATTTTTAAACTCTTTATTTGCTAAAGCTATAACTAATACAGTTTCATTAATTAAAGGATAATTTTTTAAGTTAGGAAATAAGGGTAATACATTAACTAAAATATTAGCTCCCCCTAATTGTATTTCATCTAAAACTTGTACTTGAGCAGTGCCATTAATAGAAGTTCCACTTTGGTCTATATCTAAAATCCTCCCAGATAAAAATTTACCTGTGAGATTTTTTAAACTATCCCTAGTAGAATTATTTACTATACTCCCTAAACTTTTATATAGGGTTTGTCCTGATTTTAAAGGTCCGGGCATTATTACTTAGTTTGAAGTTTTTCCATTTCCTCAAGTAATTGTGCTTTTTCCTCATCACTAATACCTAAACCACCATCCTCACTAGTAGAATTTAAAGCACGTTGAACTAACGTAGCCATTTTAATTAGTGCATCATCGTTTTTAACACCAATTTCCATGTATTCTTTAATAAGGGGTACAATAAGTGTAGCATCACCAATGTCAGAAACCATCGGTTTTAATTCAGATATAAGCGCGGTTACTTGTGCTTCGCGGCGCTTTTGGTTATTATAGATTTCCTCAAGTAAATCCGAGAATTTCTTATTACCAAATACTGTTTTTTCGAACTGTTGACTCATATTTATAGTATTTATTCATGTATAAATATAACCTTATTCGAATTCTACATACCCATTTTCGAGATAAAAAATATAGTTACCTTTAAATATATCATAGAGACGATTAGCTATTTTTGTAATTTTAGGAGTTTTTACATCTACCATCTCTCTAATGTAAATGTATAATGCCTTTTTATTAAATACATCTATATTTTCTCTTTTACGAAATAACTCTAAAATAGCATCAGCTATTTCTGCATCTTTTTGTTTTGGAAATAAAGTATAAATATTTTCGGAGCAATATTCTACAAATTTATCTATATATTTAGATAGTGGATCTTTATCAGAATCAGGATCATCAATATTATATGTGTGAGTATCATCTTTAAATAACTCATCTACTGGTGCCTTTTCAACACGTTTTTTATAATTCTTTTGATTCTGGAGGATAAGGTAACGTTTAGCAATAGTTCCAAAATAGGAATATGCTTTGGCCCCTCTTGTAGGATCAAATAAATGAATTTTAGAAAGTAAAAAACAAATTACTTCATGTTGAAGATGTTCAATCTCATCTACTTCAGTATAATAAAATTTAAAAGTATGGATGATATTTTCCGTTAATTTAAAGAAAGGGTAATGTATATCATTTTGGTATATTTTACTTTTGACATCGGTATCAGAAGTGCCATTGTACAATACAATAGCATCTTCTGTTTCTTGGGTAAAGTAGTTTTTACTCTTAGGTCTTCGGGTTTTCTTTATAGCCATAGGGTTATCAAAGCTTCTTAAGCTGGAAGTCGTTTAAGATATCTTGTAACCCTTTTATTTGTTGGAAGAAAAAACCTACCTCATCATCTGATTCAAATGTACCACGTGAATCAATTTGTTTGAGTTTTTCATCTGAAACCTCTATTACTCGCGAAATTTTATCTAGGTAATCTAGATAACCTGCGAGGATATCTTCTTGTTTTTCAAATTTACGGAGAAGGTTATATGTAGTATACCCTAGGGCAAGTACTAAAACTGATAAGATAATAATAGCAATAATCATAAGTTATCTAATAAATTTTTTAAACCTTCACTTTTTATAGAACCAAGAGCTTTTTGCTGCTTAGTAGCACCTTTCGGCTTGTCATTTAAGGTAAAATTCTTATCTTGCCCCTCCACGTTACCTTTTAATTTAGGTAACCATTCTCTTTCAAATTCAATACGTGCAGCCATTAAATCAGCCTGGTGTAGTATAAATGGTAGCGAAGTACGTGGTTTTTGTTCGGGCATATACGCTTTCAAATATTTCTCATTGGCTACGTCGTATAAACCATCATGCGTTTGTATCGCGAGCATTTCGTTGAAAGTATATATTACACCATGTGACTGGAGCATAAATAAACCACGATCTGGGACAGATGAAAATGGAACTTTAGTGTTAAATTTATAATCCTCACCTAATTTTTCACGTCTCCATTTATCATCCTGGGGGATGTATGATTCATGATTCTCATCTCCCATCTTCCCCAGGTCGTGGTTAATAGCAGAAAATACGAGTTCCTCAGTAGTGAAGGTAGACATATCTGCTCCTTCTCCCTCCCACAATTTGGCTTGCTTTAAAGCACAACGCACAACACGATTTACGTGTTCAACATACCCCCCAGGAAAGGCATTATGATATTCCTTCTTGTGAGCGGCAGGCATTAACATAACACGTTCTTGATACTTATTATAGAAATCAAGAAGTGCTTGTTTACGATCTCCCGTGATGTGATTTTCGATGTTGGAGATAAAGGTATTCCAATTTTCTTGGATTTGTTCTGCTGTTAGTTTCATAACTTTTATTTTATATTAACGTCCGTATGCGTCTTTACCTTCTCTTTCAATCATCGTAGCCATATCTCCTAAAGTATCGAAAATATCATCTAATACTTTATCAAGATCTTGAACAGTCATTCCTTTTCGAGTTGCCATTACACGGATTGTTTTAAGTTTTCCATCAATACGGGCTAACTTTTGTTTGAATAAATCTCTGTTTCTCATTTTATTTTATTTAAATTACGTCTCGGGAGACGTCGCGAAACGTCACATTCCCCTCTCTCTCTCCCTCTTTCCTTTCCTCTGTATCTCAAATATACTAAAAAGAATTTAGGGGATCACGTTTAATTTTAGAAAATCTTGAACTTTTTTGATATGAGCACATTTTTCATATGCTTCTCTTTCTTCCCAAAATGACATAGCTAAATCACATGCGGTAATAGTATATTCATCTGCGAAAATTCTAGCAGCATCCTTGCCTTGTTCGGAAGTAGGATCGTAATCTTTGAGATATACCCAAGCTCGGGTATGTGTGACAAATTCACCTGCATCACCATCAAAATCGATTTTATCAGCTAAATCAGGCATCATTTCTAGGAATTTATCCATCCTACTTTCCATATTTTTTTGATTCCAAATAATCTTTTTAAACATACCCAATTTGAATGTTTGAGTTTTTTGGAGTTCAACAAAGATATCCCCTTCTTCAGCTTCAGGAAGTTCAAAAGCACTAAAAAGTCTTTCGGGATCTATCATTATATACCTGTTTCTACTTCTACTTTACCATTCTTCCAGATAATCATCTTAGTTAAATACCAATCATCTGAGTAGGTGAATTCGATTCTACCTTTAAGTAATTTTACAACATCAAGCCCATATTCATCCATCCAATCGTGTACTTCTTGTTTTGAAAAAGTACCTTCTGCATAGTATAAATGGGCAATCGTAGCGTATTCTTTAATTTGTTGTTGTGTTTTCACGTGTATAAATATATGAAATTGTTACGTCGCTACCTGCTGTGGTTGTTGTATAATATTGCATAATATTGCGTTAAATATGGAAATAAATGGGGAGTTCTCGACGGGTTATTTAATTAGTATTGGCGAGATTGTGTTCTTTTTACATCAAAATCAGAATAGATTTTACTTTCTAATTTATCGACTCGAGAGTCGGTATGTCGAACAAGATTTTGTTCATTTTCTGTAATTCGAGAATGTAATTCAACTCGATCTGTTTCATTATCTTTATAGATATCAGCAAATACTCTTTCAGTACTGCTTACGTAATTGTCAAAGTCTCTTTTTAGAGTTTTGAACGCCATATAATTCACAGACGTAATCGCAACCATCATAATAGCAATGACTGCAAGTACACCTAAAATAAATGATGTTATTTCCATAGTTTTTTAATATTAATGTCAAAGAACTCCCCTTTATTGCGTAATATACATAATAATTACATACAGTCCAAATTACTTTAATATTTATAATAAAATATATTTTTAAATGGCAACTTCAAGACAGTTTACATATGCAACAACATCACCCCCTTCAGGTACTACTAAAACAGGTAGTTTATGGGTAGGAACTCCTACATCCCCAGAACGTTATGATTTAAATTATGGGGGAAAAATATGGTGGATGGGCCCTGATGAAGATAATAAATATATTATTGGGAAGGATATTCCATCTTCAGATTGGCCTGCTAAAGGTGATATTCCACCATACCCACACTATTCAGGTAGTGTTAGATTTTGGGGTTCTGCTGATAATGAAGGAGCATTTGTTGCTAGAGTAAATTCCCTCCCTGCTAGACTAGGACAAATACCTTTTGATGATGGAACACAATGTGCCACCTGGTTAGCTGATAATGGGTATTGGACTAATTGGGAATCACCAACCCCAGGTCAATATTATGCTACTTTTAGATTACATAATGGACCTGGTTCTGGTAATTATAGTGAACCTTATTTAGATTACTCTCCATCAGAAGATAAAATGGTTGGGTGGAATGAAGATATGTCTAATACTAGGAGTAATGGTGTATGGGATGATATTTCTAATATATCTCAAAATGATTTATATATTGTAAGTGAAAGTAGCCAATACCTCCCTTCTTCAGCAAATTCAGGTACAGGAATGATGTGTTTTGATGGAAGTAATGGTTATTTAAATACAGGTACTCATTTAGTAAAATATAATATGAGTACTAATACTGCTACTTCAAAAGTAAGTACAGTACACGGAGCTGCTAGTAACCAAAAGAGAAGACCTATATTTGAACCTAGTACAGATAAGGTATTTATTCCTTTTGGTCAATATGTTGATGTATTTGATACTGCTACTTTAGCTTATTCTAGCTTTATTAATATGGCTGTCCCTTCTGGAGGTAACAATAATGCAGCTGGGGTAGGATTAGTAAATACGGATGATAATGAAGTATTATTTGCTGATAGTAGTGGTTTTACTATATTTAACCCTGATACCCTTGCTGTTATAGCCACAGGTACTATTTCCGGTGGGGGAAGTCTAACAAATGGGAGATACAACCCATCTACAGGTAAATATTATATAGGTGGTAATGGCTCAAATGGTAAACCTAAAATTGTAGTTATAGATGCTTCAAATAATACATCAACCACAATAACTATACAGGAAGGTGGGGGTGCTAATAATAATACTTCTACAAGTATAGCATTAGATACAGTTCGTAACTTTATTTGGTGTATGAATGATGATAGAAAAATTGCATCATTAGATTGTTCCGATAATAGTCTAACCCATTATAATACAACATTTGCAGGTACCAATTTTGCTGTTATGCCTTATGTCCTTAATGATAAATTATTTATAGGAAGCCAAGTTGATAATAACTCCGGAAAAGTATATAAACTTACAACGGTAATTAATGATGGATAAAAAAAGTAGGGAGCATTCGCTCCCCCTTTACAGTCTCAACTGAGTGTACACTTGACTGCGAATTGAGCGAAAGACCGGATTCGAACCGGCGACCCTGACCTTGGCAAGGTCATGCTCTACCAACTGAGCTACTTTCGCCTGGCGGAGAGGGTGAGATTCGAACTCACGGAACCTTGCAGTTCGCCAGTTTTCAAGACTGGTGCATTCGACCACTCTGCCACCTCTCCGTTTAATGTAAATATAATATAAAAATATCTACACACCAACTTACTTTATGTGAACCCGACAGGATTCGAACCTGTGACCGTCTGCTTAGAAGGCAGATGCTCTATCCAGCTGAGCTACGAGTCCTATACTTTGTGCCCCGGGCCGGGATCGAACCGGCACGGACATTACTGTCCACAGGATTTTAAGTCCGGCGTGTCTACCAATTCCACCACCGGGGCATACCTTCTAAACTAAATCATCATCATCTTCAGGTGACCATAAAGTCTCAAGATATGATTGAATTGTTGCTGCCTCGCGTTGTGCTTTAGTAAACTCATCTACTACATCAATAGCATCTGGGTTATCTGGGTGGAATTCCCATAATTCAGCAATACGTTCTTCGATCTCAAATAATCGATTCATTAAATCTACTTTCTCCTGTGTCATAATACCTTTATTTATCTAAATATACGAAAAATATTTTACTTAGCCCACTCATTTAACCCAATTTCTAAAGCAAGTTTAGGGGAAGCATAAGAATGTTCTTGCATAGTTTTAAGAGCTTCAAAAAGAATTTCAACTCTCATATCATCATTTGCAATCATTTCTACTAAGTTAGCAAAATCTTGGTCCATTTCTTGATAATCCATAGTTTTTAATTTAAAGATGGTGTATATGTGTTTTCTAAAAAATCGCTATATTCGTCGTTAAAATCTTCAAGCATATCAGCTAGTGCATCGCTATAGCCCTGCATGTATATGCGCTCATTTTCCGTGTATTCCCGCGAAGGCATCAACGTCTCCATTTGATTATCTGCGAGAGTCTGTTGGAGTAAATCTTTAAAGTTCTTCATTTTGTTTTTCTTTAGCATTTAAACGAAGTTGACCTAAACATAAACCAAAAATAAAAGCATAAAATACTCCCAATACCCCTCCAGTAATAAGAGTTAATATAAGTGTACCTACTGCTGTAATGTGTAAAAGATGATTTTGGAATCTAATTTTCATAACTCTTATTTTTTAATTAATAAACCTGGTGTAACTGAATACTCACCACCAATTCTACCATCACCAACATTAATAGCTCTAACTTTAATATTTTTACTATTAATTCTAATAACTTCAAATTCTTGGGTAGGGTTAACTTTTTTGTGGTTAATACCAACAATATCACCAATTGTAAAATCTGCTCTAGTAGCACGAATAATTTTTTCCCCTTTTTCGGCTTTCATTTTCGCACTTAAACCACTTTCATCAAAACGAATAGTACCTAAACTAATGTTTACACCATACTGAGCTTCTAGTTGAGCTATTGCTTTTTGAAAATCACCTCTAAAACTTTTAACTTCTTGCTTTGTCATAACCTTTATTTTTTGGCTCTCGCCTTATTCAACACCGTGAATATACGACTAAAGATACCGTTCTCCAAGCATTTTCACGGTTGTTTTAGCTTCTTCTAAAGGTATCTGGAAGAATTCACGATTACTATTTAATCTATTAGCCTCTAATTTATGATGTACTTCTTGCTCCAGACCAAAACCATCATAGCAATGAAAAGCCCATTCTACTTTGTAAGGTAAAGCTACACCTGTAGCATTTGAGATTTGTTTAGCCCGTTCATCAGGGGTATTTTTGGTATAACCAATTTTATAAAGATTGGGTTGTGTGGGATTTGATAGGATATAAACCCAAGAATCATAGTCACCACCTCTATTAGCATACATATCAAGTTTACGGGCAGTATAATATGTAACGGTTTCCCAACCATCACCTTTGGGTGAAGGTGTTAAGGTAAAATGGGGACAATCTTGAACAGTTTTGTTCGTAAAGTCATCATCAAGGGAAATAAATTGTTTTGCGTGTTCTAATGTAATGCGTTCCATAACTCTAATTTAAATAAACTCGACTTTTTCTCTTAGATAAATCAATATCCATACATACGTATATACGTTTACGATACAATATTTGTTGTAGAAAGGTCGTATAGACGATCAAAATATTTTACCTCCTTTACAAATTCAGAACCGATAACTCTTCCTTCATACTCCTTACCAACTACTATAAATGTAGCCTCGCTCCATTGTATAGCATTTTGAAGTGCTTCATCCGAACCAAATGCTACTACTTCATCTACATAACGGATAGCCTCCATAACGGCTTTACGGTGTAATAATGAATTAATAGGGCGTGTGGGTCCTTTAGAGGATTGGACACGCTCATCGGTATCTAACCCGACTACTAACCTATCACCAACTGATCGAGCATATTTTAATAACTCAATATGACCAGCATGTACCACATCAAAACATCCATTAACCCATACTGTGGTTTGTGGTTTAGTGACCTGGGAGATTTCGGATGTATTAACACCCTCCATTCCCATAATCACTTTATTTGCTATACCCTTTATTCCTTTATACATAGCTTAGGGCTAATTGGTATAGTTCTTGGTTAACTTTTGTATCTTGGCGGAAATTTTTAATTTTACGTGCTTTACGTACTTTCCCACTCACACCATACACATCAAACATACCGTGAATGATCTTTTCCTGAATTACATTAAACACATTCCACATATCATCTCCTTTATCCTCATCTCTCGTTGGCTCTAATAGATCTAGGATTTGATTACTAGTAACATTTGAAAGCTCTTTTTCATTTAAGCGAGTTGCAAGTGCTTCTTTAGCAAACTCAATTTGCTCTTGCTCACTCAACTCCTTAGCTTTAAGCTTATTCATACACTCAACAGTTAATGGAAGTTTTTCAACAATCTCATTAATCACAGTTTTAAGTTCTGCTAAATCATAACCCATATGACGGATTTTCATATTAGCAAACTCGGCATCTGCAATAACTAAACCATTTGAGCAAACTAAACGATACAAACCAGCCTGGAATTGGAAACTATTCTTTCCATCGTGTGAGTTAGTCATTAAAATACGTGGCATAACAGTATCACCATCTTTACCATTAACAACTAAATTATCATTACCAAATACAACCATATGCTTTTGGTAACCTTGATTTTTACGGGATTTAACTTGTTTTGCATCAACTACTCCCCATCCTAATGAAGACATATCATCAATCACCTTTTCAGTTGGAATGTGAACGTAATGTTTTGAAGTTGAGCTGGAATCAGCTTTCTCTGTGAATACAGATGGAGCGATTTCGCGGATTGCATCCTTTGTAAGGAACTCATTTTTTGAACTGTCGTAAGAAAACATCATAACTTTTATTTATTTAATGAATAACTGGGCTCTCACCCCATTTACAGCGTAAATATACGAAACATTTCCTGGGGAGCCAAATTATACTGCGCAGGCAGTTTAATCTACCCAAATAAATTTACTTTCTGTAAGAGTACTGTTAACTCCTCCCCAATCTATAGTAATTTCATCTTCATTAACAGAAACAACGGTTAAATTTATCCCTGTGATTACTCCATCTACATATTGTTGTAATTGAGAACCATTATACCCCCAATTATCAGTATCAGTTTCTTCAAATTTTATTTTTTTACCTAAATTTAAATCTGTTAAAATACCCATAATTAAAAAATGTTTGTATTATCTTTTAATGCTTCTATATCTGTCGTACTTACAGTTCCATTAAAACACCAAATACCACCTATATCTCCATTATAATATCTACCCCCAGCTCCAGCAGCTGATAAAGTCATTGGATCAGTAGCATTATATGCTAAATTTCCACCATTTCCACTTAAAAAAGATGCTCCATTTTGCCAACCATTAGTAGCATTCCACACCCAAAAATAATTATTACTAGTATTAGTGGTTTGATTATTATAAACCCCTTGCCAAGCAATAAAATTCCATGCACCTGCTACTAAGCTAGTCGAAGTCTCAAATGTTCTTCTATCCTGAGATCCGGTACCATCACCATCACCCCTTAATACTCTTAACTGCATATCAGTTTGCAGTACAAATCTATATCCTCTATATTGAGAAATGCTTCCTTGGGGTTGGTTAGTTGCTAAAAGATCAAGAGCCCC
>JACKZZ010015964.1_pt1 | contig 37664 bp, 32 predicted proteins | sample 8027871 | NCBI WGS metagenome assembly JACKZZ01 (sample SAMN15724774, study PRJNA655200) | protist metagenome | isolation source: fluorescence activated cell sorting (FACS) single amplified genomes of... | place: USA: West Boothbay Harbor, Gulf of Maine | collected 2000-07-19
TCTTGGGGCAAAGGACGAGAAGTCTAGCAGTCATTCGACAAGCAACTCGAGCAAGGAGAGAGCTTGCCCCTGTGAAAATTTAAACAGTGCTTCATCAGCAAAACCGGCCTCAAAAGCCATCCACGACCATCCCGATTTCGAAAACACAACAACAATGCTTCAACTGCTACTTCGAGGTTCACGATCTAGCACTTTGACAACCACGACCACCAAGCTCAAGCTTAGGCTATTCCTCAAACTGTTAAAACTATTCTCCGCTTACTTCTACACGGCTAGTTTTAGTAACATATGGCTTCCGTTTTGGTTTTTCGGCCAATTCCAGCTCCTCTTCTACCCCCATGACGACCCCATGCGGGTGAGATACTTCAACATCGTACTTATCCTAGCTCTGTGCATAACCATTCTCTTCAGTCTCCTACCTGTGCTAGAGTGACAATCCGGGTTGGTACTATTGTCGGACAGCTCAACTTCAACTTCAAGTAATCTTAAAGTTAGTTCCGGAACTGTAACTAGTAAAATTTTCAATTTGAAGTTAATATCGTTCCCAAAAACAAGGCAGTATTTGTATCGATTGGTTTACAAACGGGACTCTGCGGTAATTCAGGGGCGGCTGTGGAACGGTAACGGCCAATACATCCTGTCGTGCGTCTCGTTTTTTTTGGTGCTTGGGTTGGGTACGGCCATAAAGGGTTTAGCATAATGATAGCATGCTGTAAACGTTGCTTTGGAACACACAAAGCGTTTGATGCTGAGAGCGAGTCTTCTAAGTTTGTCTTGATAAGTAAGTACTTACTTGACTTTCAGTATGTTTTTTGTCTCGCTAGGTACTTTTTTTAGTTTAGTTTTTAGATTAGTTTAGCACAGGATCGGAATGGACAACAATTCAGCGTATACAACAATAACTATCTAGTCATTAAACCGATCTACAACAAAAGATTTAGGTGCACTAAGTAAAGGCACACAGTCCATTTTTGACTCAAGATTCATGGGCGCATGTTCTTCAGCCGTGCAGCCATGTGGCTCTCATCCAGTGCAGTAGGGCTCCTCTCCTCCGCGCTGTTTTATCCTCGCGCTCCGCGCGCCTGCAGGCCTCCTCTCTCACAGTCGGGCGAGCTGCGTCGTTTTCGTGACTGCTTGAGAAACTGGTTTAGTCGAGAAAAGTCGTAGTTTGTATTGTGAAAGTCAAGGAATCGCGGTCTCAGTGTCTGACTTAATGGCAGAAATATAAAAATCATGGACGGGCGATGGACGAAGTATAGTCGAGAAATAGTATGTACGTGCATTGGGCGAAGTAGACTTAGCATTTCGAAGAGGAGAAATACACTGATAGTAGGGATTTTTGAGCTGGTCTGTGTGTCATTTTAGCAATAAGAGTTTGATTCGCGTACGCAGTGACGGTGACCACTTCCAGATGTGTCACCGCTATGTTGCAATGTCAAGTTCAACTTCAGGATGTCCCTTTACGAAAGTCAGAGACTACGTTTTGTTTATCTCTGTGACAGTTCAGCAGGACTCCCAGTCCCCGCAGTGAGTTGAAGGTCGTAGGCAGGAAATCTGGGATAAGCTCCATCAGGTTGGTGTGGGTTCACGTCCTGTTGTCAGGTTTTACGGACGCCATGTGAGCCGCGGGCCGCATTACTGTCACACGCTTTGGAGCTCTTTACACCATACTGCGAACCCCCTAGCGCTCTGCATGTAATTCAGCAGCCGGATCTGGCAGACTGACTCTCTGTTCTGACACTATGACTAGTTGACCTGCACCCTGATGACTCAACCGCGCTGCAACACTGCACTGTTATTATCGTTTTTGAACACACTGATTCTGAGCTGTCAGAGTTTGAATTACACTCTAGAAGACTTAGACCTGCACTGCCTGGATCGTTTACCGTGCTCTGGGCCGCAATAGAAATTGTCGGATTTAGGATTATACTTTGGAAAGTTTAGACCTTCACTGCCTGGGTCATTTGCTTTGCTCTGGGCCACATTAAGAATTGATAACTCTTCATCTCAGTAGTAGGTATTTGTAATAATTGAGTGTATAATGATTATAGTTTTGCATCAGTAAAAGTGTTTTATTAACTTTTCGTGGAATTTCTATGTCTGGCACCGTGAAATCCAGACTCTGGTCGAAATCTTAGACTCCTTTTGAAGTCTAACATCGGTTCAACGCCATTGCCGACGGCTAATAATATGTCTGAACTTTTGTTGTTGTTGTTTTTTTCTTTACCAAGATTATTTAGTATCATCAGGATCACAATATATCAAGTATCTAACTTGGAAGAGCTGTTTGATAACTTTTTCTTTTTACCGTTTTGGCTTCACTTGGAGTTCTGTTTGATATTACGTTTTAGTTTTATCCACTTCAGCTTTTAAGTACTGTAACTAAGTCCTTGACCTAAGTCATAAGAGAATCACGTTCTCAATCTACATTTGAGTAGTCGTCGATTGGTTCTGAATTGTATGTTTAAATCTCAAGATCGAATCTAAGTCTCAGTGAGCTTACAGTAATACTGGAACTGAAAACATACGCCATGAATCAGATATCGATGATGGCGTGGCGTCCACTAAGATTAATAATGATTAATAAAATATTCATGCTATTAATATGTTCCTCGGCGCAGTCAGCAGTAAGTCAGAGTCTAGCATCAAAAAACACCATTGAGTCTGACAATAAGCACATGATTCATCAGATCTTCCCTCTGCAGCCCTGGGAAGTTTATTCCAACATAACCTCCATCGGTCTCGTAAGCTACCTGTCCGAAAGACACGCTTATGCTGGAGAGATTCTCACTCAGGGAACTTCTAAATTTAATGGAAAGATTTTTACTAAAGCTTCAACTTCTAAGTCTCACGATATCAATTCTAAGACTTTAAGACCTCATGAGTCTGACTATGAATCTCATTCCAAATATCATTATGACATAAAGAAGCACGTCTCCTACCCCGGATGTCAACTCGCTTACAAGCCTCACAAACACAAAAAATCTGTCAGTGACAAAGGGCTTCCAAAAACCAACTATGTGTAACAGGTAGGAGAGACGGAGGAAGTCATAGGTGGTGATGTTGGGGAGAGTAATCTACCTTTTTCTCTCAAGCTCTTCCAATGATGGCAACTAGAACCGATGCCAAGTGGCAGGTTGGTTTGCCCAAGTTCTATCCCGATAGCTTTTTCTACAACGCCCAAGGCTGGCAGCACTGAAGTTGAGGACTGACTCATGCGCCTCGAGAGTAGTCTTAGTTCTTCCAATGCTGATTCTGAATCTGATTTATCAAATATACTTTTAAATACACTTGATGGCAGTGATGATGATTGGGACGCTTTTTTCAATCCATATCGTAATTTAAGGAGGGGAATAGCTAATAAACAACTCAGTAAAACTCCTTTCAAAACCCACTTAGACCGCGAAATCGCAGAAAGAATGGAGCGGCTTGCGGGGACGAGGCTGATGCCGAAACTAATACCTTCTCAGCAGGCTTTGGCATCTGTAAATTTGGGTGGTAGTGGCAGTGCAAGTTTAACACAGCAGGCTATAAACAAATTGAATCGGGCCACGTCTCAAATTCCATCTAATGATGCCTTGATTAATGAAGTTTTTGACCGGTTGGAAAAAAAGCCCGGTACGTTTAAGGGTGACCCGGAAACATGGACAAGTTCAATAGCGACATCGGTAGGTAATCATAATGATGAGCTGATTTTAAAGGATGATTTAGTTTGGTATGAAGCTTCAACAAGATCAAGATGGATTCGCAGAATGATAAGCACAATGAACACAGTATGGCGGGAGAAATTCAAGTCTAAGGGTAAGCATGTTTCATCAGAATTTCAATCAATTCAGCTCTACAAACCTCCTGTGAATAAAACTCGGGATGGGGAGGTAAGGGTTGATTTGTCAATTCTGGACAAATCTGTTACCGACAGTAAATTGAAAAAAATCTATTCAGGAGACGCTGACTTTCAGGACTTTACGCAGCTCATCAACCAGGCTTTGCCAGTTGAAAAGGATTTAATTTTAAATTTTTCAGAAATCAATGATGTAGTTTTAGACAGAAATTCTGATAACATCAACCAGGCCTCGCCAGTTGAACCAGACAGTAACTCCCACCTGGACTTGAAGTTGCAGAACGACCTCCTGAATGATATAATTATGCAAATAGAAACTGAAACTCCGGTGTATGAAATTAAAACAGATGAACATAATTCTGAATCTGAGTCTCAAAAGCCTCATGGTACTAAGGTGACCCAAATCGAAACTCAAGATGATCAAAGGCATAATGATAAGTCAGATCCCACTCAACATTCTTTCACCACCACCACGACGCGAATCCTGAAACTGAGTAATAATGATAATGCAAACGAAGTAACCACAACAAAATTCGACTCAAAATCGTTTAAACCACCTAATTTATTCCCTCTAATGACGCTATAACCCACAATGTCGACCGTCACCGAACCACAATTAAATTCAGGCACGGCAGCCCTAGGCACTGCACACTGTCGATTTAAAAATGAAAAATACATTTTGATGGGCCACACAAAATCACATCGAATGATCTATGACAATATTTGCAGTTCACGCGCGAGCGCTCACCGCACCCTACTACCTCTGTATGACGACATTTAGCTTAGAACTAAGCGCTCGCGCATGTTCTGCAAGTCTCGTTATAGATCATGCAGTGTGATTTTTTATGGCTAACCTCCCCATTTTTTCAACCCCCAAAAAAATAGAATTTTTAATCGACATGATGTGTACCTAAGGCTACTTCTGCCGTAGATGACCAATTTGAAAACATGGTTACTGTCCACAAAACCTGGATGGCTCGCAACTTCCCCGGCGCCAGACCGTTTCCAAATGGGGCGAGGATATTGGTAAGAGTCCCATCAAAAGCTAAACCCATATTAAACTCCGAATCTGAATGAATGTCACCAAAAAGTCTTTAATTTTACCAGTGCCCCCAGTTCTGTGAGACTGGGTTAGGAAGAATCATCGTCGTGCAGCTCCGCAACCCCATCGAGCGGCTTCTTGCTGCTTATAAGAACTTCATGTCCTCCGCGAAACACGAGTACGGGCCTACAAAAAACAAAGATAATAAGCTGAACCCTAACGCCTGCGAATTAAACGCAGTGCGAATCCTCGCGAAGAGAACTGCGCAGCAGGTCGTACAAAGGGAGAATCCGGAGATAAGTAATGGAGAATTGGACGCTGTTGTGCCTGAGATATCACCCGAGTTTGAGGCCTCGGTTTTGCAAGATCCAAATATTAAGGAAAACTGTGAGGTTTCAGAGCGGAATTTTCCATTTATCCAGTTTGTGGTGGAATTAGTGGATTATTGGGGGTGTTGGAGGAGGAGGGTGGAGGAAGTTCAACTCCAAGATTCATCTGCAAAGTCTAAGATAGAGAAAAATTCAGAATCTAACCTCTTATTTGCTATCTGGCGGATCTACGACCATAGTACGTGTAAGAAGCATCGACCGGATAGTCCGGATGCCTGGAAGCGTTTGGCCAAGGGGGAGCTCTTGCATACGGTGTCGGCGTTTGAAGGGATCCCGATTTCTAATTCAAATTTTGGTACTACTTCAAATTCTGATACGATTTCAGTCTCAGAATCAGACAGTCTGAGTCTGAGTCACAGTGAGTCACATCACAGGAAAATTCTCGGTTACTCTAATGCTGGTGACGTAATTCTCCCCCTTTCCCTCGAGCATAGGACCGAGGATTTTGAGAGGATTGAGAGGGAGGTTCGGGATCGACTCGGTCCGGAGGTTGCGGTGAACTTTAGATTGCCATTAATTTACCCGGATAACGAAGCAAAAGATCCGGATTACCAAGCTAAGAGGTTTAAAAAAAGAGAAATGAAGGTGGAAGAACACATCGAGGAGATACAACAAACCTGGCCCCTCTCGTTAAGACGCGCTCTAGTTGAGTTATATTGGAGAGACTTTGAATATTATAAAGAAACTCGAAATATGTTGCTGTTTGATTGTGATGAATCCTGTGACCGTCAGTCTCGTGAGTCAGTTGAAGCACGGGAATTTGAAGATGAAACGGAGATCATGAACTAAAACTTTAAGTCTAAAGGTACTTACTTACTTAAATTAAATTTAAAAGTACTTATTGAATTTTTACCATATAAATTTCTGAATCTTATGTTGATTTTAGCATAGGACAATTTGAAATTGTTGTGTTACTCTCCTTGTAATACATTAGTTTTGGATTTTTGGTTGACGTTTGTTCTGAAAATTGCAGCAGCGCTTGAGTTTAGAAACCTGGTAACGGTTCAGTACCTTGCCTCTTGCTCTATCGTATTAAACTCTTGGTCTATTTCGTGACAACCGCATTGTGGCTCTTTGAAATTGATCGTGTATGATAATGGTATCCAACGACCTTCATCGCAAATCGTACATTCACTGTCGAGGACAAAAATGGGTTGCTTGCATAAATGGGTTATTATGCAGAATCTCAACACCTCAGAAAAGTCTCAACAGGTTAGCAAGAAGGGTTTAGGGTAGCTAATACCACGTTATAATCACAGATTGAATGAAACCAAATATTACTGTAATAATACTGTTACTAGGTATCTGCGATCCCATTAGATTTATGATTTTCTCTAGTAACTGTACAATAGGACCTGGAATGGAATTATAGCATTTAGATGATTAAAAGCCCGTCCCTCTTACCGATTTCAAAATGATTATAACCACTGCTGTCAGGGGCAAGAGCATAGGGAAGACTGTAATTAAATCTAGAAATCCCGATATACTGTTGAAACCAGAGTCTAACTCCAGAAGTTCGCAATTATATACACCATGTCAGCGCCGCATACCCGAATCTACTGTTACATTAAGACTTCCAGAACTTTCCAGTTCCAGAACAGCTTCAGGTCGGTGCCTTGAAGCGAAATTAGACGATATCATGAAATTTATGCGTGATACTACTAAGCTGAAGACTGGAACCAACAATACTACCAGTCATAGTGATAACATTGACAGTTGTTTCTCTGAGTCTGGCGCCGCTGCATCCACAGCCGCGCGAATTACAAAACAACTGCTTGTGTGTTTAAAACTTAATCAAGGAAAACATCATACTAATGAAAGACGACATCGCGCTAATTCAGATTTTATCCAAACTAATTCAGATTTTACCCCCTCTTGTAAAACTTGGGAGTTGTGGCGCATACTATTCTCGAAAAACACCAATTACTACACCTTTTACATGGCCCTGCACATGGAGTTTCCGAGCGAGAAGTATCTGAAATGTATTGCTGCCACTGTCAAGCTAATACCAATCGCGTGTATCTGGACCAGCTCACAGAAAAGTTAAACGCACAGTGTTACAGACAGCTCGGTTTAAATCTGTTCTAGACTTCGTCATAATCAATTTCAGGTGATAACCAGCGAATATGCGATCTCAACGGATAACAGTTCATACATTGACAGCGATATTAGCTTAACCGAGGCTGCGAAGCGTTTGTGTGATTCAATCACTTCCTCTGATGATGGTGCAGCTGCTGTTGACAAAAATTAATTAAACGCAGATGTCGTAAGAACTCTTTTACCTCAGAGGAGCGAAATCAGAGCGTTGGCTCGAGCACTATTAAATCCTGATCCTTGCGACTCAGTGACTCAGACTGCTTCAAGTTCCGAAGTTATTCGCATGACCATCAATTTCTCGCTGCCGCAAGATTCGGTATCGCATTAGTTTTTTGAAGAAGTCTGCTGTAAGTACAAGTTTCATTTAGAGCTGAGGGAGTCTTCAACGATGTATCGTCATATTTTCACGCCAGATGGGGTTTGCGTGGCCTGCGCAAATATTAAGGAATGAAGAGACCAACAGTTAAAACGCTTACGGAGCTTACCAGATTTCATATCCAATATTCAAGACTCTAGCATTTCATCACTACCTGACGCTATACAATGTGAGAACTTTTTCAACTTTGTCACCAACAACAAGGTCGTTAAAAGTGTCGAGTCTCGGTATCTCATTCTGAGAACAGTTGCAGCTGCATATAGTATTGGTGACACGATGACATCGAAAACATCTACCCCTCACCGCTGGCTCCTCCTCCGACTTTTGCACAATGTCTCAAAAACGAAAGCTATTTTATTACAAGAGAGTCATAGAGAGTCTGAGTCGACAACTAATTTATTAGAAGAGAGTCACAGTGACAGTGGCAGTCACAGTCTGCATATGTACAGTGTTATCAAGGTCTTGTGCTCACACAATAGCGTAATGCAGCTCTGTGGGGAATCCGACGACATCAATGACAATGCATTCAAACATTTCAATCCAGTCCCACTTAGACTCGCAGCTTCGCTTCTAGGAAACTGCTTGCTCGTTCGGGAATGCGAAGATCTGGTAATGAATGTAGCGGAATCAAATGGCGTATTCGACCTGTAAACTACTCACATCTTGATGATGGCGGTGTCGAATTCACAAGCAGACAATCTGAACAGGGAGTACAAGAGTGCTGCTGAGGTCTGGAGACAGCTAACTGGAGCTTCTTCAATTTTGAACACTAATTCCCAGAAGAATATCTGCTCTGCCAAGCCGACCCTTGTTACGAAGAACATCATTCTTAAAGACGCCATAGCACATTGTAACTTTTATAAAGGTGAGATCCTAAGACGCATGTTTCTGGCTTTGCCTAGGGAGCTAATAGTCTCAGAAGATCGCGCTGTCTTGTCGTCTTATTCAGTAATTGAATCCAGTTAAACTTATCTGGAACATTGGCAATACAAGGGCCTAAACTTTTTCAACTGGAATACGTTCAAAACGACTGCGATTGAATGCATCGTACGATCCAACAAAATAGCAAGCATTAGTTCTGATGGAACAGTAACTGGTCTAGATTCTATGGCAAAAAACAAACTATTCCTGTTAGAAGCAGCCCTGTGTGAGGCGTACCCAAAATTCTTGGAGAATCAGATGAACGTAGCAGCAGGCTTGGGTCAGGCATGCTCTGCCTTAAATGCTGTCGTTGAACTGGCTGAGACACGGCAAAGGAGGAGCACCTTAGCTGCGATTGTTAGAATTTTGCGTAGTACGATTACCCGTAGCACGGATAAGTTAAACTTAAATAAGTTAAACTTGAGCTTAATCGATGAGCGTGCCGCCGTGACTCTTGTCGGTGCCTGCGGTAGAATCGGAGGCCCTGAATCCCAGCTTCTAGAAGATGCGTGGAGAATTGTGCAGAGAAGATGGGAATCAGATTCCGAAATTATACCTGCCCGAGTTCGCCGGGCTTACAAAAAGGTCAAGAGTAGAGAGGGAAGTCGTAGTCCTATTAATCCAAATGGAGCTTACGGTGATCGAATTTCGTCTTCTGATCGCTTGACTAAAGAATGACTTGAAAAATCGCTATCAACGCTGCGTGGGATGGAGGTCCAAAGACATGGTAATAGTAACACTGCTGCTTCAGATTCAGAATCAGATTCAGAAACCAACTCACAGTCGTCGCCACTCTTCTCCCAGCTTCTTGATGAAATAATCCATGAGATTAGTTATGCGATTGGTAAGTCGGCAGCAACTGAGTCTAGCTCTTCAAGTTCGATTGATTTGTCTTTCAAAGCTTACTCCAATGCCCTCACATCCCGCCTTCTACAGGCTCTGGAGACTTTAGATCGGGATGTTGAGTGGTCGGCGTATATTCCGTCTGTGATTATAATTGCGGAGATTGCGAGACCTAACACTCTGCCGTAACATTCGACAATATTGACACCAGAGGTGTCGCAGCACAATGACAGTCACTCGAAGTTTGTCACCGCCTGCTCTCTGTGTGTGCCCAGAGCGGAAATAGGTTACTACTGTGAGGATTACGAAAAGAGAACTGCAAGTGGCTTGAATCAGAATTTATCGAGACAATCATACCGTTACGACCAAGCGGTTTGGAATGGGATCAGAAATATTGCAATTTTCAGGCTCCTTCGTTTGAACAATGAGTCGGAAAATGTGCTTGAATCAGAATCTATCGAATGAAGCATACGACCACATAGTGATGTGACAGTGAACTCAGACTCCGTGTCTAATAGTAAATGTAAAATGAGACTCAGATGGAGGCTAGAGGAAACGAACTACCTCTGCGCATCCTGTCGGGGGTACTTTCCGGGGCTTGTGGAGAGAATGAAAGCGATTGAATCAGATGAGAGTCTGAAATTGGATTCGGAATCGTCATCATCTTTGGGCCTGCTGTCCTCCTCCCGCTCCCACAACCCAAAATATCAATGCGCAGAGTGGAACTTGTACGCAAAACTGTTAGAATTGAACTACAAAGCTTGAGAATTACTGGATTAGAAAAATAACTAAGTACTTAAGTAATACTAAGTACTTAAGTACTAGTTGACAGGCACAAAAATCAGTACACGTAACACTGACAGTGACTACTATAATATCAGTTCTCATTACCAATGCCATCCACGGTTGGGTGTAGAAACCAACTGACAGATTTTCCAACATTACACATAATGGAAAATCCCAAGCTCAACAGACTTGTTGCGTCGAAGCTGCGACCCTGAGAACTATCGATTTGCGATAGATAGAGATCGATTGTAAACAGAAGTGTACTGTATTCTACTATAGTTATCGTTCCTGATTCTCATTGCGATATAAGAATTTTGAAATTCTGCTGCTAACTATTACTAATTACAGAGGGCGCAAAGAAAAAAGAAAACTCAGTTGATCTCATCTCAATGTGCAGCAGCAGCCCAGATGGCTGTATATCAATGGCAAAGCAGTTGCTCTTGTGCCTTTCAGGTTTTCTAGGCTTTACACGCCACTGGCCGCTGTACGTATCTTAGTAGGTAATATTCTTTCGCTATGAAGTTCTCTGCATATTTATTATGTCATTCACGATTGTATGATGATCTTCAATGGCACACGATTCCGAATCGAATTCACTGATCATATTTATGTCATTCACGATTGCATGATATGGTTGTAAGAACACAACATTATTGTTGCAGAACTTTTCTGTCGACTTGGAATCATATTTATGCACTACCTTATGCACTGCCCGAATCCCGATGGCAATATGAATAAAATTTGTCCTATATTGTTTAATTCAGAAGACTGATTATACTCTAAAATTATACTGCTAAATTACACTCCACCTGATATCTCTAGCCATGCAATACCGATGACATGATCTAGATCGTGACGAAGTAACGAGCAACATGCTATAATATTATTAGGTAAGCACTTACTTAATAAACAACAGTCGCGCTGAGAATCTCTTCAACCATATTATTCATCCAACGGTCCTACTGAATCTTCGTTTTCACGGGCACTGGTAGAAATTTCAAATACTCCAAATTCACATTGATTCAATAATAATACTAGGTACATCTTAGCTTCAAGAATCTCACATCCGACAAAGCTCAACCGTGACGTTCATTACCGAGTGCCATTGGCATTTACCTTAAACCTATCCACCACCATAAACTATATTAACAAAGACATTGATTAACAAAGTCATCAAAAACATCTATTAAATTTAGCAAAGACATTGACAGGACTTGAAGATGGCCGCCGAAATCTCTCTTATCACGAAAGCTTGTCTATTCACCTACTATGTCGCTATGGGGTGTGCTGTTATCATTTTCACCCGTGCCTCCGCCTCTAAAGAAACCGGTAAAATAACATACGACACCACCGTCTTCATCTTCCTCTCCGAGCTCCTAAAGCTTTCTGTAGCCGAAATATGGGACCATGCGGAGAGAAGGAAAACACAAAACTCCAACAGTTCCAGTTCTGAAAAGTTGAACACCAACAATCCCAGTACCTCAACCTCTACTCTCAATACCACTTCCTGGCGCAACTGGATCCGTTACGCGGCGCCATCCATAATCTACTGTGTGACAAATAATTTGAATGTTTTTGCGGTTGTTCTGTTGGGGGGGCACGTCTTTGCATTATTTAGTAATACGAAGTTGATTTTCGGTGCGGTTACGAATTATTTCTTTATGGGACAAAAATTCACTACCATCCAGTGGACCGCCCTCTCCGTCCTAATGCTCGCCATGGTCGTGGCGAAGATAAAGTCAGTACTAAACTGCGGGGGGAGTCCGAGTTCAGCCCCACGACTGTCCACAACTGCTGGGGAAATACCCACAACAGGAACGGCTTCAGCCCTAGGCGCAAGTACTACCGAGAGCGACAGGAAGGGCCAGGCGGGGGGAAATCTACTGAGGGTGCTGAGTGCTGGGGCGAATGGTGAAATTTCGGATTTAAATTTACTAAGGCTAGACTCATCTGAGGCAGGCTTTCACCGAAACTTGAACTCTCTGGACTCAAGTTCGAGTTTTAGACTAAGTTCAAACTCACTGGTGTTAGATGAATCCGACGCCGCGATTCTGACCGATATTACGATTGCTGAATCTGGGGGGGTTTATGATCATCAAGGTATTGGCCAGTATTTAGGAAATTTTAACAACGGAGACTGGAGTCTTAGTGACGGTTTCGATAGAATGCGCCGGCTGCTGTCCGAGTCTAATGAATCTGCTGAGCAGTCGAATTTCACGCTGGGCTTTATGATTTGCATGTTGACGAGCTTTTTGAGTGGGATGGCGGGGACGGTAAGTCACGATGGATAATACCATTTCAGGCAAAATATGTCATGTTAAATAGGATAATAATTATATCACTTCATACTTTGACTGCTATTACAGTAAGTACTTACTTACTTGAAATTTTTGGACTGGGCTCGAGTCTTGAAAAATAATTATAGATTCTTAAATCTGTTGCCCTTGTTATTACTTTCAAATGAGACAGTTGGCCGATGCGGCGTGAACATGCGAGTTGTGTGTATTCTATTTATATCATTCGGAAAAAACTTAAGTAGGTCCAGGTCCATTAGACCTTCAATGTCATTAATTAGCATATGTCGATTTTGAATTTGTTCAGGTAAACGAGTACCTCCTCAAGTCAGTCGACAACCACCTCGGGACCATGCGCAAAAACTGCTACACTTACCAGTGGGGCCTCATTCTCAACGTGATAGGTTATTTTGGGACAAACTTTTACTACAATGTCAACCGCGGGACGACAAAAACAACAGAGCCAACAGCAGAGCCAAACTCAATCTCAAGTTCAACAGGTCAACTAAGTACTAGGAGTAGTGGTAGTACTCCTGAGTCGCAGTCAACAGCTGTTGCAGTTGCAGTAGGTCCCTCAGAATCGGGTGATAAATCGGGATTATTTGGCGAGAATGGGCTGTTTCATGGTTTCTCGATGGCAGTTTGGATGCTGGTTTTGGTGCAGAGCAGCATGGGGTTGTCGGTGTCGCTGGTGTTACGGCATTTAGACAACGTTGCGAAGGGGGTGGGGGGAAGCGCGATACTGTTTGTGGTGAGTAATTATCTTTGGAACTTTTTTATTGGGCTGGATAAATTGTTTTCGGGTTTATTTGATGATTGTGATAGCTGAAAAATTTCAAATTCTAAACTTTGACTGGGTAGTAATAATTTGATAGACTAATAAAATTATTCGTCACTAGACCACCCTAGGCTTTCTCTGTTTGAAAAGCATTAATATTCCCCCCAGACCACCTTCCTCTTCTCTCAACTCTTCGGTTCCAAAATCGACGCTGGGTTCATGGTTGGTTTACTCCTATTAGATTTAATTTAATATTCTCCCCAGACCACCTTCCTCTCTTGGATGCTTTTCGGTGCTAAGATTGATGCTGGTTTTATGGTTGGTCTAGGTTTATTCTGCTGCTTCACCCAGCTCTACATGGGGGGACATAATAAGATTCTTCAGGATCACGCAAAAGGGCTTGAGTTTGACTCAAACCTGGAGAAAGGGGGATCAGTTAAGGGGGGCTTAAATTCGATTGTTAATCCTAGTAACAAAAAAAACGCAGCTGAAATTTCGGATTTGGAGGAGTTAGTTGGAGAGTCGGTTGGTAATGGGGATGGTAATTTTAAGGCAGGAAAGCATGGGGGGCCGAGGGAGTAAGTTGGGTGAGAAATGGGATGATTTGGAGGAACTGGCTGGAACATCTATTGGGAAAATGAATGGTGAAGTGATATCAGATCGATGGGCATTGGGGAGGCATTGGGGACCGAGGGAAAGAGGTGTAATGAGTTTAGGATTAGCTGGATATAAAAAGCTGGGTCTAAGAGCTTTTGCTCTCACTGCTGAGTTCCCTTTTGTTGTAACTAGATATTAATTATGACAGCACCGGCCTTATTATTAAGTACAAATGCAGTAATTATTGAAAACCTTCTACAAATTACAATTATCATAATAGGTCTAGCCGTTTAGTTAAAGTGATTCTGACTTAGATGCTTATGAATTTAGGATAATCTGTTTCCAATTCGACACATGTATATGGAAATAAGATGTCTATGAGTATTTCCAAACATCCATTTCTACGACATTTCCCATGGTGCAAAGCCATCAATGTGCTGAAAAACGACAAAACAAAATGCTATAACAGACACCTCGACCATAAACATGCTGATATACAGTAATAATACTTAATCAGGTTCAAGACCAGGGATCAAGTTGTTGTGAGAGTTGACACAGACTTGACACCGAGCTGGAGATCCCGAGACTAAGCCTCGATGGCAGTACTGCTCCCTGGCCTCTGGTACTGTAGTGATAATATACTCATTGAATTTGTAATATTTATATCATCTGAGTCACTGTCACATGCGAGAGGGAAGTTCAGTGTTCACTGCGACAGTGACTGTGACTGATTCAAAAGACTTCAACTTCAAGTTAAAACTTAAACATAAGAAATTGAATCAGATACTAAAGTTCCAGTTACTGTTAAAGTTCTAAACCAGCAGTCTTAGTGACTCTAATTTCTAAAGTGTAAGTTTAAATTATTAAATTTGAATCAAAATGTCCCCCTCCATCAGCTCTCCGCCCCCCAAGGCGGAAAACTTTATCATGCAGATGCGCCCCCTCTTCGAAAAAGAGGAAAAAGAAGCGGTATGTTCCTACATGGACGAGGATGGCTTCCTAACGGAATTCAAAAATACAGAACGTTTTGAGAAGATGATAGCAGACTACACAAACACAAAGCACTGCATCGTCGTCAACAACGGCACAGTCTCTCTAACATTGGCTGCAAGTGCTTTAGGGCTGGGGCCTGGTGATGAAATTATTGTTCCCAATTACACGATGGTCGCAACCCCCAATAGCGCGCGGATGCTGGGGTGCGTGCCCGTGTTTTGCGATGTTGAGGAGGAGAGTTTGTGCCTGGACTTTGGGAAGGTGAAGGAATTAGTTGCTGAGAGAGGGGGGAAGGTGAAGGGGGTGAGTTGGTGTTGTTGGATTTTTTTAGGGGTTTTGGGAAGTATGAAGGAGCTGGTTGCTGTTGCAGCAAAGGAAAGGTAATATTAAGGGGGTTAGTGGTGCCGTGTCGAAGCTGATGTCTCAATAAAAATTTTTTTAATTATTATTTGGGGAAGGTTTTTGTCCTGGTTGAAAGTAAGTCTGAATTTGAGTGTGTATGAGGAGCAGGTAATAGGTAGGTAAGTACTTAGACCTTGAATACGAAGGTGGGAAATTTAAGTAAGATACACTTTCCAATGTAATTTTCTCATTCAGGTAACCCTCATGCCCGCGAACGGTCGGTACCCGAAAAACTACACCGTCTCCGAGCTTCGCAAGTTTTGCGATGACAATAAATTGGCTTTCATCGAGGACTCCGCGCAGTGCCTTGGAAGCTGGTACCCGCCGGCTCAGTGCGGGGGGTCGGAGAAGAGGCACATGGGTTCTATTGGGGATATCGGCTCGTTCAGTTTCTCTGCACCGAAAGTTATCTCTACCGGACAGGGAGGTGAGTCTCTCCATAGTCTGTGGTTCGGCTCGTTCAGTTTCTCCGCACCGTTGTGCTGTCTCATTACTGATTTAAATCTTCGTTGAAATTTTAAATGTTCGACTGTGTGACTCAATCTCCTGCAGTTACTTACCAATTTTAAACTGAAAAGGCTAATAATTAATATTATGACCTCGTTAGTATACTTACAGTAGTTATTATTAATCATATTAAATTATTTAGTTATCATTAGTCCTTCCCCTTCTGGTCTACCCCAGGTGCCCTCATAACCAACTCCGACGATCTCGCTTATAAACTAAGACGTCTAAAAGACTTTGGGCGCGCGGGCGGCGGGGGCACGGATGTGCACGAAACAATTGGTTACAACTTCAAGTTCACCGAACTTCAGGCCGTCGTCGGCTGCGCCCAGATGACAAAACTTCCGGAAAGGGTGGATAGGAAGAAAGAAATTTTAAGGAAGTATATAGCAGGCTGCACGAAGGGAGGTTTGTTAAACCCAGAGACACCGCGGGTTAGGTTCTGGACCCAGGACCTCGACTTCACGACCCCATGGTTTATCGATCTGTTTATCGTTGAAACTGAGGAAGAAGCAAGAATTTCTGTAAAAGATCCAAACTCCCCCGACACGGTTAGATCAAAACTAATGGCTTTTATGAAAAGTCAGATGATTGGTACCAGGATGATGTACCCGCCGATTCACAAGCAGGTCTGTTACCAATCCGACGAAATTATGGGCGCCGGCGTCAGGGAGTTGGAGGGAAATCACAAATGGGCAGACTTGAAAAATAGAACTTTACCGGTTTCGGAAATGGTTGGAAGGTGCGGGGTGTGGCTGCCAAGTCAGTGCCAGTTGACTGATGCGGAGATTGATTGTATTACGGTGAATTTGAGTTTTTTTCTGGGAGGGAAGGGGGAGTAAATGAGTAATTAGTACAAGGGGGAGTGGTGTGTTTGTGCTCAGGAGGCGTTTGGTTCTGGAGGTTTATAATATTGAGTATTATTGAAGCTTAGTTGTGGAATGAACTGGCAGTCCCCAGTATGAGTCGAGTAAAAGTTTGGTTGGGAATTGTGGATTTTGTGATTAAGGAAGGATGCAGTGGGGGTCCGAGTCGAGAGTCAGGAGCACTGATAGTTAACTTAGAGGCTACCTATGATAATCATAATGATTTCAATACTACGACGATCATGACATCGTTTTTTGTTTCGTAGACCAATTTAAAAAGAGCAGGCTTGAAGTGAAAATCACGATTTAAATGCATGTCATTATTGCCAATGCTACCGGTTGCAGTTGCGTAGAATCTGGAGCTAGCCTGCACCTCGCTATTACTAAATGGCGCCTTTATAAGTACAAGCCGGCTAAAAGTCACTCTGCAGTGTGCACTCGCTCTGCTGGCAGCTGCAGTCTGTGACTAAGTAACTGATATCTGACACTACTCATTTTTAGACCTGCAAGATTATTTGAAAGAAATTTAGAGAAAGCCTACCCGTGTGCAGGTAGGTCAGGCTGCTTGAGTAACATGCAAGACCTTGATTGAAGTAAGTACTAAAGATAACCAGAAATTAGCCGAATCATACAGCTTCGAAATTTCAGATTGACAAAAAGTTACTGTAATTGAAACTCGTCTAAGGTTTAAGAATGTTAATCAGTCCGAACCGGACTGTTTGTCAGGAGATAGTGTGCTTGCAATAGTGTGATTGCTGTGTATAATTGTTTGATCATGGTGTAAAAGATGTAAAACGGAGCTCAGTAAAACGGCGGAGAAAGCGTGTTATAGTAATAATTCGTGTCGGACTTGTCATTATGATTAATATGAATTGATTCGCTTTTTGATCAGTTTGACCTCAGGTATAGTGACTCGCCGGTCTAAGCTATATCGATTGAGCTTGAGATGTCAATTACGCAAGGATTTTATTTATGAATTTGACGAAAAGAGTTGAGATCAGGGTGAACAAACTACTTTCGAAACTCCATTAAATTTAAAGAAACAGTACTGAAGTTACAAATTGAAAACGAATATCCTCAGAGTAATCAGCTATCGACGACGACGTTTAAGTTAGCAGTTCTACAAAGTTTCCAAATTGCTTTCTATCATTAATTCTAGCTAAATTTAGTTCCAAATATAATATTTGTTTGTACGCTGAATTTCAATCTAACACAGTGATACACTTACCTGACACGGCCCATTAGCATTGCCAAGTCTGAAATTTGAAATTACAGTATTAACTTTGAGTTTCACATAGTATTAAAATAATTTCGGTGCTTTCGAAAGGATAATTGAGACTTTTAAGAAAAAAACCTTATCATCAGCCATGCCCGCCCGTTCGACAAGCTCTTCCCGTACCAAGCTAACCTTGGATGCGGCTAAAAAGGCAAAAGCTGGCGCTGCCTCCACCAAGTCAAAAGGATCACCCACCCCCAAGTCTAACATAGCCAAAACCTCTGCCAAACCAACCAAATCAATCAAATCCACCACCACTATTACCAGCCGCACCAAAACCCCGAAACGAGCTGCGGAGGTCAAACAACCCGAAAAAACGGAAACTGAAAAAAACAAACCTGCTAAAACCAATGCCACCAAAATTAGCAACAATGCCACCAAAACCGCCAAGTCCAAGAGCAAATCCAACAACCCAGGCAACATAAAGCAACCTGAAACCACACCCACAACAGAAACTGAAACAGCCGAAACAGTAAAGTTTGAAGAAAATGTCAATTATGAGAATTTCAATGACAACGAAAATAGCAAATTTGCCATCTCCGTTGAAATTCTTCGTCTCCTCATCATCGGCTTCCTAAAGTCTTTTTTTGTTAGTTTGGTTGTTTTGGGGGCTGTAGTCGGGGGTTTAGTTTATTTTGGGAACGACCCTCAAGCAACTGAGGCGTTTTGGAAGGACTTGGAGGTGGTAAAGGAAACCTTTCAGAGGGAGAACTTAAAGGTTCAGTGGGAGGAATTCAAGGGGACTTTGAACAGGTATCTCCCGGTTGATTTTTGGTACGGGATCAGCTGGTCGCCGGAGACGGCGAGGGGGATGGGGGGTATGAGTGGTTCGGATGGCAGCGCTAGTGCGGGATCTGAGAATATCGTGAGGATCAGTCCACAGGTTTCGGGGAGAATCTAGATTCTATGGCTGAGTAGAGTACTTAGATTGAGTCATTTAAGTGGTTTGATAATGAATTTGAGGTGGTGCGGGTTAAAAAACGAGTTTTAAAAATGGGAAAACCTGTCTTGGGGGGTTGTAACTGTTTCAGGTGTTTGACGGCTAAGGGGTGGTCTAAAGGTAGGACGGATATTTTGGAGTTGAAGTGAGAAAAAACTGTTGTTAATGCGAGGTATCGGGTCCATTCGGAGGCTGTAATTGGCGTTGGACTACTTGGTGTTGGTTATACGTGGATAGAAAGGGGTAAACAAGTCCAAACAGGATTCTTTTAGACTATATGTTTGTGACTTTAAATTATAACCAGTGTTCTAAATTGACTACTACGAATGATATTTTCTGACTGCTTTCGTGGATAAGTACTTGCTAAGTCCAATTTTGTTCCTCCATTTTACAATGAATACTTCGCGCGTATTGATTGAAGTTCGAACGAAAGCACTACATAGGAAAAAATAATTTATTACTTTAAAGTCTATAGCTCCCTGAGTCTCATGGTACATTATATATGACTACAACTCATTCAAGTTACTGGAGCAGAATAATTTAATGACTTCAGCACTAAGTTGAAGTTTTTGCTTGCGTCCGTATGGGTCGCTCAATGTTACGTCTCGAAGACGCAACGGTGGTGTGATCTAATACGGTTTCGCAACTATTATGATTCTGAACAATTTTTGTGACAGCTCTCGAGCTTGCGTGACACTTTTCTCTTTGTGAGTCTGAAATTGATCGCCCTTCAACTGAATCTAGATTTGTAGCTTATGCGAAAAATGAACTGACCGATACCATAATTTAAAAGATTGGTATCGATTCCGAATCCAAATCTTGGAGTTTTTCTGTGCTGTCGAGCTTAAACTTGAGATTAAATGATTAAGACATAATTGTTGCGCGTAGACTTCGATACTTTTGGTTTTTCTTAACCCAAGGTCGAGAAGAGGCTGAGAACTGAAAGAAATTATGTTTGATGTTTTAAGTTACAGGCCTCATCCAGATTTATTAACGATGTTTCAAATTCTTAAATTTCTAGAAATATCCTTCAGGGAACAATCAATCATATCATTATATCATATCTGGTTATACTGAGTCCAGGTTCAGATCTCGTTCTTTTTTTTTTTCTTGTTCCATAGATTTAAGAACTAATAAATACTTTTTGACTTACTTACTTAATATTTTTGTTTACCTCAGAGTGAGACCAATACAATTTCGACCTTGACATATTTTGTATACTCTTTAAAACTCAAAACTTGTATTCATGTCAGTGTAATACCCACTATCATTGTCAACGTCAAGGCTATCAACAATGGCGAGTTCAACATCTACACCGTCACCCCAAAGCATCTCTGCTCCTGAAGCCCCTTCAAATCACTATCCAGTTAATGCAGTTTCAGTCCCTGATCTCTACCTCCATCTTTTGAAAAAAATCCTAAAATTTATCCTAAACCTAAATATTCCTTGGGTAGACCTGGGGCTCAGTTTTCTGGTTTTTGTGATTACAACGACTATATTCTTCACAAGACCAACGCCGAACAGCTCGATCTATACCGAGATCGGGGAACAAATCACCTTCCTAAACGGCATCCACTTCGCGGGGTTTCACGGGTACCCCCCTTACGGTCAGCGAAACACCAACATGCACGGATTAAATTTTAGGACTTTATCGCCACAAATTAACAGCTACAACAATAACTTCCACTATGAATTAGACTCCCACTTCCGGCATTTTTTTCAGTTCGCATCGGGGTATATTAACGGTGCCTCAAATTTTAATCCCGGAGCTAAGACTTACCCCCTAATGAGACACGGAGGAGTCGGAGGTCCGATTAGTCTCAGCAGACACAACTCAAACTGAATCCACAAGTTGAATTGGCATCCGGACAACATACGGAATCAGAACACTCCAGCAACGGCAACTAAAAACCACTTCAACCCAAGATTTCCTTCTCCCTACCCTTACCCAGGATTTTGGTATCGATTGTGTTTTTGGGATTTTGATTGGGGTTGGGGAGACTGCTTTTTGTTTTTTCTGGCATGCGGTGTCAAATTGGTTATGGTGACTTACTGTTTGTGGAAGGCCATTAAAGCTGAGGACCGATGGAGACAAGACGAGGACTGAACAGTGAACTCGATCCCACTTGAGTCACCATAGGTAATTTTACATTATCTCCCTAAACAGTTTTATTATGAGATTTGTCATTCACTAAGTCTTGTCTTGAGTCAATAATTTCAGGTGTCACAAAACTGTATCACTCATCGACTTTTTTTAGAGATTCAGACTAAGGATGTGGCTTTGTTTAACTTTTAAACACAACTAACTGTAGAACCATTTGACATAGATTTAATTTGTATCCCTAGCTACTGTTAAACTGTTACTCCAATGATCGTAAGTATTTTTTTGTGCGAATTTTTGAGTATATTCTGAGCTGAATTTTTTTGTAGCCAACCGTGAAAGGATAATTTATGACGCCATGTGGCCTGAAAATCAGAATGTACTTTAGCAGTCTTAGTGCTTCATAATTAAATATTCTCCATCAGTGCCATCGAATTGAGATAGTGACGTCTTAGTCTTCTATGCTGTCAAAAGAGGAGCAAGAGTCTGAGACAATGTATATTAAGCGATTTAGTCTAACGCATCCACATGACTATGTCACACTTCACCAATATGTTTACTTGAGCATTGATTCTGAAGCAACTCCAGAAACGCATAGCACAATTTGAATAACTTTTTTGTTTAAATTTACTTTGACTAATATTACGCTTGATCTCATTTAGATTTAAATCATTAACAGGTACATAGATATAGACTAAGACTAAGATAAGTGAATTCCGAATCAATTTTGTGGTCCGTAAATTTACCGAGACATTGTTATCATTGTCAAAAACACAATATGCCAGTCGACCTTTCAATCTCAGGGCAAACGGCGAATCAAGCTTTAGAGACAGCTCGTGCGGTCCAATTCAGCATCGGCGATCTAAAACATCAAGCCGTAAACCTAGCCGTCAAAATCTCAACCACCGCCGCGAAAATGGAACAGGCATATAAAAATGTGGAGAATTTCGTGAGTCTTGCAGTGAAAATGGATCAAGCATAATAGTATAAACAATGTCATTGAAAGGATGGGAGGGATTCGGGAAGAAGGAGATCTGCAAAAGAGTGGATGAGTGGATCGCACCGGTGTGAGCGCGGCTTGTATTGTATTATATTATATTGTCACTTAGCCTTTAGGCTAGGTAGAAGTCTTAGTTCATTACAAATTTCATTCCGATTTGATAATTACGTGCCTCTTGCTCGCACAAGCATGATTTTTGTAATTATCTGATACCCTTGTACATACATACATTAGTATTACCTCATTGTTTTTGATTGGCAGGATCTTGGCTATTGAGTAGGATGTGACTGAACAACCTGTAACTCTGTATATGTAAGTACCGCGGACACTCGCTCCTTGGGAGCCAGTCAAGTCAATGTCATTGACGTTGAAACTTTTAAAAGTCTTCTCACTCCCCCAGGTCTACCACAACCCCGTCCCTCTGTTCCCATCTACCCTCCCACTGATGCCGGCGAACGCTGTGGCTCCATATCCGACACCGAGTGCTGGGGCTCAAATGGACGCCCGGCTTCAAACAGCAAAGGCCACGGTAGCCACATCTCAAAATACACTGGATGATTTTGTAGAGCGGGCCAAAGGAACAACGCAGTTTTTGCAGCTCATGATGTCAAATGGTGGAAGCTGCGAATCTGTCAGTTCAAACGGCAGCAGACTCAGTTACAGAAGTCTTAACTCTGCTGACTCAGACCATAATATTACAGGCAGTAGTATCGTTAACGGGGTTTTGTCGTTTCCGAGCTCGTTACAGCGGATAGCTGGGGGTAGTAATGGTGAATTGGATTTTGGTTCGAGTGGGGGTTTAAGTTATGGTGATAGCGGTCCTTTTAAGAAGCGAGGCTTTCACTGGAAACCGAAGACGAGCTTTTAATAATATCACTGAAAGTTCACCTTTGGAAACAACTTTAAGTACTATTGGCTCTGATGATGGTGTTCAATCGAGTCTGGTTACATCGAGCCCGCAGTCGTTCACGAACTTCCTCCAGCAGCTGCCGGTTTACAGCAACAAGAACTTCAGAAACTTGAAGTCGAAACGAACTGATTCAAAAGAAATGGACTTTTGTGCCCCGGCATCAACCTTCCTAAGAATCTCCGACTCCGGCACAGGAAAGGATCACTCTCTAGAAATCTACGAGAACACCTTTTTCCGAAACCCCTCGTCGAGGTGGAGCATAGAAGACGATGGAATGATTGCGGCACCAAAAGAACCATTTAAACCTGAACCAACAAATAAATTTAGTGGCCAAGGATCAAACGGAAATATGGTCCTGGATCGTAATCATGACGCTGAATTTAAATTAGTGCGCGAAAACCAACTCAGACAAGAAATCACCGGCTATGAACGGGTACATGGAAACCTGGATTCAGAGAGGCACACGGCGATGCGGGCATTAGGGGGGCCGGAATTACTAGAGCCACCGCCCTTAGTATCATCAGATGCTCCCAAGGGGAAGGGGTTTGTTGATTATGGATTGGTACCGATTGCGGGGTATCACTGATTCAGATAATAAGTTTTACTTACTTAGAATCAGATCAGCCCTTGTATTACCTTAGTCGAAGTCTTTCATTGTTTGTTACAGCTTTAGTAATACCAAATGACTCAGTGCTTGATCTGATTCAAAATCCCTAGACACCGACATCTAGTCATTGGAATTTAATTCACTGAACTGTCATTTAGTTTTTGGAGCTTCACGCTTTTGCATCACTGTTGCGCAGATTTCTGCATTCTGAACTATATGCGATTGCTGAACTGACTCTACTGAGTTTATTGGTAAAAGAATTTCATCTTAACAGCATTCAAGGATTAAACCGCAGTTTCTGTGGCTGCAGCGTATTACATACTTTAAGTTTTAAGTTTGTTCGAGGAATAAAATATATATTTGTATTGGAATACTGTTACAGTGCTAAGTGCGCGTTCTAAAGTTTTTGCGATCTCATCATCGATACGCAACGACATTACTTCCATATACACCCGAAACAGCACTCAGCAGAAAGCAAGTTTGACTGAGATAAGCGTACTAACTAAATCTGTCCTCAAATTTTAATTTGTGGCACTGCGATGGTTGACACAATGATAATCATGATCTTGCGCAATGCGTGTATCACTTTGGCTGTAATTTTGTTCATTCTATATATTGCTGCTGCTTTTTTTTTTCAGGTCTAAGTAAGCCCTCCTATACTTACACCAAGTCCCTTGTTTGACGTATTTTGTAATTTAGATTTCTTGTAGTGACAATTTTTTACCAAGTTAGCGAACTTACACCAAGTCCCTTGTTTGACGTATTTTGTAGTTAGCCCAGCTTACCTAGTCAGTCTAAGTTCCATACCAACTTGAATAAGTATCTACAAGATCAATTTTCAAATACACAAAGATGTTGTACTCTTTGAAATCCCTTAAAATTCTTCTGCTCGGAACGTCTCTCCTCTTCACCCCCGTCTCCGCAGAACACAACCTAGAAACCAACTGTAACCTCGCCCAAATGGTTTCCGAGCGGCAGCCCACCGAGGCGGACATAATCCGCTCCGCGGGAGAAGACCTCACCCGTGTGAGGGAGGAGTCTAGGGGAAAACAAACCCCCGAAGCTGCGGCCCAGGACAAGTCTAAGTCTGTATTCGCTGTTGTTGAGGGGGCTGAGGAGCATAATGAGGGTGAAGAACAGAGTGAACCTAGTAATGATGATAAAGGTGATGAAATGTCAAAATCTGCTAATAATTATCCCGGGGCTGCTAGTATTGCCACAGTCCTAGCCGACATTCCGGTTGACACTATTGCGGGGCATCCGATTCACAAACTGCAACATATGCAAGAACAGGAACTCCGTAAGGCTCTCAAGCTCGACCAGGCAAAGAGACAGAAGGTGGAGACTGAGATTAAGAAACATTTGGAAACGGATATTGGTAACTGCACTAGTAGTACTGAAAAACTTCAAATGTCAAGTTCTCCTGCAACCACCTTAGCTGAGGAGAAGAAGCCGGAAGAAGCTCGGAATCAAGAGGCTGAGCAAACTGGGGAGGAACAAGAGCAAACTGAAGGAGAAGCTAAAAAGGAGTTCTTCCCCCCGAGTGGTTTGGGTGCTATAACGAGGTGGGGATGGTGGATTTTAATTGCTTATATGTTTTTTGCGCAAACGACGGTTTGTGATGAGTGGTTTGTGCCGGCTATCGAAGTAATTTCGGAAAAATTTAACATACCTGAGGATGTAAGTTCTTTTGGTTTGATTCAATATTTAGATTAAAACGTCGTGAGTTGTTTGATTTGGGATATTTGGAAGGCATTTTTCTAAAACTTGTATTTTGCTACTTCACCATGATATAGTTTGTTTTAGCTGTGTTAGTCAAACAGTGGGAAGTTGATGCATCCCCCTGTGAAAGTGAAAAGTGAAGCTAATACATTGAGTTGAGCTTGACATTGTTAAGTAAGAGTGGGAAGTTGTCAGTTGAACTTGTATTCGACTTAAAATTATGAGGCATGAGGGCTAGTCAGACTCAATGATGTGGCATTTTTTCCTAATGCATGCAGATCAGGTTCTTGAAATGTTGAGCACGCTCACGCACTGAAATCCGTTTTTTTGCGCTATCCTAAAAGCTCATCAATGCATAAGGTGCTATCACCTGAATCTTGGAATTTTTTTTGCGGGATCTGAATCAGGAAGGACTAAACTCAAGCCAAAATCTATCCACATAAAAGACGTTATCGGCTGAATCCTATGTTTTAAATCCTTGTTTGACACAGATTAGCTCAGAACAGACTTGGATGTATAATTCATTCTCACGCACTGAAATCCGTTTTTTTTGCGCTTTCGATCCACGCACGAACGCCGAGCACTGCAAATATAAACCAGCCTACGTTTCGTAGACTCTGCAGTAAGATCAGATGTACATACTACAGTACTGTTCATACTTTGTGACTTTCCGAAAGCACACTGGAATCCGTTTTTTTGTGCATTGCTCTCGGCAAACTATTATTGCACGACGTAAATCATTGCTGCCGCGTTCTTTGACTGCAAACCCCATTTCTACTTGATTTTTTTGCGGAGTCGGTCCGCTTAACTCTCTGTATCTCTTGCAGCACCTACTGCATCTGCATATGATATCTCAAACTGCTGTGCCATTTTTCTGAATCTGATCAAATCCTCATGTGCCTGACGATGCACCACTAATTACTCGAGATCCTGCGCATTTTTCCCAATCTGATCAAATGCCCATGTCAGATTCACTGTGTGCCCTCGTGACTCATGAGTACCACTGCAGTAATACTCAAAACCCAACTCAAATGATACTATGTCTATGCACAATTTACAGCACTACTAAAACAGTGACCCACAACCTTGACAAAAATAATTTCCCACTTTTTGAATTTTTACATTGAATAATTAATGATAAAGAATAATTAAATTCCTCCAGTTTAACAATAATATTTTTTTTAAAAATTTCTTGCAGGTCGCCGGCGCCACCCTGATGGCTTTGGGTTGTAACGGGCCGGAGCTTTTCACTAATGCTGCCGCCCTCTTCATAACTCACTCCGACGTCGGGTTTGGAACTGTTGTCGGCTCCGAAATCTTCAACCTCTTACTTATTGTTGGTGGTTCCGTTCTCGCCACCCCTAACATCTCTTCCACCTCCCCCCTGAAACTTGAGGTTATCCCCTACTGCAGGGATATTACGTGGTACCTCATTTCCATCATCCTACTAATCCTGGTTCTCTGGGACAATGTGGTCACTCTATGGGAGAGTTTGTTTTTATTAATTTGTGCGGGGTGTTTTGGAATGTCTGTTGGGGGAACGAGAAAAATTTGTCAGATATACCCGGAGTACGTACAAATGGTGTTTGACTTCGTACAAATCGAGAATCCGAACAACCCACATAGATCGAATTTGAATCAACCAGCATTAAAGCAAGGCATCTGTGGAACTGAGAGCAGCACCGGTTCGAATACTGGGATCGAGATCCACGTGCTCAAACCAAACTCGGAGGAAGCAACCAGAGCGGCGAGGATTTCGGTTTGTGGTAATGAGAATCCTGAATTTACCCCCGACAGATCCCCTCTTAATAATATCCAGCACCTCCTCGAGGCGGATCTGGAATCGCCGAGGTCAGATAGGTCGACACCCAAATTTTTGAAACAGAAGATTCATCCCAACGCCTACGTCCATCACAAGGTTGGGGCGCAGCTCTCACTGTCGATTGCCGTGTCCAAAAATAACGAGAACCTCAAGAAATACTTCGATACAGACTTCGCGGAAGGTCCTGAATTAACCGGCTTCAAAAACGTCCACGTCCACCGTCACCACAAAGGTATGACCGCGATTTCCCAAATTTTCCCGTTAAAAACAGAGGAGGAGGCCCAGAACCTTTCTATGACAATTAATTCCGAATCCGGACTCCTCGAAATCTACGGTGGGTTGCAATTTAAAGCTCGGTCTTCGCTAGGTTTGGACGTGGATCACTACCAAAGCGTGAACTATATTAATTTGCACCATGGAGAGGTGAACCATTCGAGATCGAACGGGCATATTACACCTTTGCAAAACAGCAATGCTTTAGACGCGCCCCTTCTCGAAAACGATGCGCTCACCTCCAAGATGAGCACCGTTACCACCCAGGCGGGCAGCCCCGTCACGGTCACTGAGACTATTACTTCCGAAAACGAGACTAAGTCTAACACTGAGACTTTTATTAAATCCCCCACTCTTACTGAAGACCAACTCAACTACCCGACTCTGATCTCTTTTCTCGACGTCACTGACATTCACAGCGGGAGTCATCACCTACAGCACCAATGTAAAACCTCACCTCCTGACTCGATCTCCATTGACGTCCGGGGAACGTGGGGGGAGAAGTTAACTCTAAGTTTAACCCTTGACAACACGGGGGGGGGCCACAAAATCGAAGTTCTAAAGATGCTGCAAACTCTCACCGAAGCTGCGCACAGGGACGCCGACGACAGAGGTTTTAAGATTCCGGTTACTCCGATCGGGTCCAGAAAGGGATCGGTGTCCCACAGCGAGTCTAATAAAGAATATAATATCAATCCTCTTCTCCCCGGCATCCCCTCCACTGTCACTGTCGTCGGAAATTCAAAAAGATTATCCGTCGACTCTAGAGTCTCGGCTGGATCAAACGGAAATAGTTCTCTGTGCGAAGACTTCAGTCTAAAAAAAGTCTATGAGGAGCTTCTCCACGAGTTAGAGGAAGCGAAAAAAGACAGCACGATGCCAAAACACAGTTTGTTTCTGCTGTACACGGGGTTTCCGATTAATTTAGCTCTTAACGTTTCTATGGGCTGGTGCGATCCAAAGAATCCGGAGAAAAAATCGGGATTTTTAGCGGCATTTACTATTAGTAGGTTCAATGAAATTTCAAGCTGGACGCTCATAGTGTTTGTTGTAGCTGCGTCAACACCATAATTACGGGGAGATACTTAGTGTTATTTGGATTTATGTTTCAAATTCGAATGGCTTCGTAGGTACTGAGTCTGTTCAGTGTTGAGTGTACGTGCCCCTTTTGCCAGTGCCACTGATTCTTACCCCACTGTTAACATTATTGATTCCTACCCCAGGTATGTGCTGGCTCGCTGTCTTCAGCTTCATCCTATGTGAATCCGCGGACTTCGTAAACGCTGACTTTGGTATTTCACAGCAGATTCTAGGCGTCACCCTCTGTGCTGCCGGCACATCTTTCCCCAACCTTTGGGCCTCACTACTCACTGCGAAAGATGGAAAATCATCGATGGCGATAGCAAATGCACTGGGGTGAGTTGTGGAAGTGTTTTGTAGGTAATAACTTCTGAGTTTCTGTTGGATCCAGGTAGCTGGATTCACTTTATTGAATATGTATTTGTATAATATCTGGGAGGAGTTTTGCTCTTAAGATGTTTGTTTTTGAATATATCAGATAACTTCTACTTTTGATTCAGATTCAGATTTTTCAACTGGACTCCCAGTGGCAAGCCGCAGCCTTTATAAGTAGTCCGAATTAAACGCGGTCGCACAAAAAAAGCCATGCACACAGACACAGGTCTGTCACAGTCATACAAAAAAGAGCAGATGAAAAAACGCAATGAACGGATCATTTACTTTAACATGACTTAGATATACTACATTTTCAAAATTTTTAAATGAAAAACATAACTTAAACTGAAAGCGAAGTCCGATTCTCTATATCATTCTTAGCCTCAGCGCAGTGTCAGCATATCCTTAAATCATCTGTCGTCCAGATTGTCTAACTCAAATCCTTGAGTTCATGGTATCGTGGGGATGTGACAGTCTAGAGACAGAGTCTACAATTTCGTAAGCTGGGGGAAACCCAGGCGTACGTCTGGGCAAAACATCGAAAAACGTGCATTGAAAAATTCGAGGGTAGGCTCTGCGCCAGCTCTGGACATTAACAGCTCAAATAGCAACGATTCCTTAGGTTAATAATTAAATTTTGTGTATGTATTTTCTACATCAGGGCCAAGTCCCCAGTCCCAGGTCCTGGGCCCAAGAGGAGTGGCTACAAGGAGGCGATGATCTATCATCTTTACATCTACCTCAGGATGACCTATTAGGGGAGCTCATCTGTAAGTAGAAGCGTGGTGAGGAGCTACTGCTAGATTCTAGACAGGGCACTGTATGTCGCGTACCTCATTCAGAGTCAGAAATCCATCTGCAAGCTAGGCCCAGATCTTGTCTATACCTCCATCCGTAAAAGGTGCAGGGTCAAAGACCAGCCCAATCCTTGTGTGTGTCCACTGCGGACCAAGTTGGAGCCACGATAGTGTCTACCTTCGCCATCTTCTCAAAATAAGTCACTCTCTGACTTGGCAGCTGTGCGCCCACACAGCTGGATCTCAGCCCGCTGAAATTTGCGCAAGCGAAGACAGGGGTAGCAGATGTTTGACGCTGAGCTGGGAGCGTTAGCGTCGTTGGCTGATCCCCACTCATCAGCTAGAACGTTCTTCGAGACCAACCGCACTAGAAGCTCACTTCTGACTACAAGAAAAGTGGAGAAGAATCACGCGCAGAACAAGGGACACTGCCAACCTGCTAACTAGATGAGAGACCTCGATCCAAAGCCGCCGATGCACAACTGCACCGACCCAGCTCAGAGGGGCAGCAAAAGCTGAGGAGTGGGAGTGACCATAAACGTACCTATGGAGTAAATTCGGTCGGAAGATCGCCTCTCTCATGCCGCAATCCTTTCGGGAAAACCTGATGCATAGTAGCCGGGCGGGGAGGTCAGCATGAGTCTGTCCTTCTGTATTGCCCCGAGAGCTTGATATCGTGAAGTCGTGCGGACTTGCTCTTTGGTGGGGTGTCTTCACAATGCCTCTGCGTTAGTTTAATACGCGACTAGCTCAGGAGCTCTGCGCTGGACAATTATCGGAAGGCTGAGAGGCTACCTCATAGCGTAAGTCAAATATAAATGATAGATGCATGGGCAGAGATTCTCCAGCAGATAAGCCCTATATTTAATCTAGCTAATCTTTTATAAGCGCAGTTTGCCGAAGAGCGCTCGCTAACCTTAAGGCGGCGGGCCCCCTCTTAGGTGGTATATGCAAAGATCTGTAGGAGCCATGGCAGCCGGCATGGCAGTCGAGACCGAGCCTGCTGCGAGAATAATGCATGGGAGGATCCAAAATCTTGCGGGGGTAGAGCGCCCTAAGTGCTTGAGGCAGAACTGGTGCTGAGATCCCAGCTCTGAGCGCGATTGTACAGCTGCTCCAAAGAGGCGGGCCGCTCCATCTACTTCAACCTGAGTGATCCATATCCTAGCTGCTTCAACACTGTATGTATTATATAAATGTGCATATAATGTAGTACAGCTTATAATGTGATTATTATATTATATAAGGAGGTCATAAAATGGTAGACCAGATACTACGACTTTTTGAAGTAGAGTATTGTGAATATATATGAAGATAGTATTACCTTTATAAAATTAATTCTAAAATTTTAACACTTATAAAGTGAATTCGCGCCTTAGGTTTAGGTTTAGGTTTACACAGGATCGCAATGGACAACAATAACTATCAAGTCATTAAACCGATCTACACCAAAAGTTTTAGGTGCACTAAGTAAAGGCACACAGTCCATTTTTGGCTCAAGTTTCGTGGGCGCATGCTCATCAGCCGTGCTGCCATATGGCTCTCATCCAGTGCGATAGGGCTCCTCTCCTCCGCGCTGTTTTATCCTCGCGCCCAGCGCGTCTGCAGGCCTCCTCTCCCACATTCGGGCAAGCTGCGGTGTTTTCTTGATTGCTTGAGAAATTAGAGTAGTCGAGAAAAATTGTAGTTTGTATCGAGAAAGTCAGGGGCTCGCGGTCTCAGTGCCTGACTCAGTTGCAAAAGTGTAAAATCATGGACGGGTGATGGACGAAGTATAGTCGAGAAATAGAACGTACTACTTGCTCTCAAATTTCAGAGAAGGCTCTCGGGGACGGTGGATGGTTGGGAGGGAATGCTATGTAGACCTTGAACTGGCAGTCGTAAGAATTCTTATTATTGAGATCACCTAGACTCGATTGAGGGAGGTCGTACGATCCCTTATTGTTGAGCTCCACCAGACTTTTCGAGTTTGGCTAGAAGCATTTTGGTTTTTTATAGGCTCAAATAGTTAGCCCCAATTTTATAGACATAGTCCAAGAAAATGTACGGAGGATACATTTTCTCGGAATTAAGGGTTAAAACTGAAAGTGAATCCCTTGAGGACGGCCGGAAGAAGCCCGGTTGGTGAAGGGAACCAACCTACTTTGTGGTGCTGTGTTACCGTTGAGACTAAGAGACGTAGAGCGTGTAGCTAGGAAATCTCGCTACCATTACTAGAAGTTGAACTTGCATCGTTAGGATTTATTGACTCGCTTTAGGATTGGGGATCTATAAAAATTCTCCATTGCATTATACTCAAACTTGAAAGACATATCATAAAAATTCATACTGTGCTACTACCGTGACTAGAAGTTGAACTTGCATCGTTAGAATTTACTGACACACTTTAGGATTGGGGATCTTTTAGACTTGGTGATATGCACTCCTCAGGCTTGGAAGACTTACTATCCCGCGTTTATATTAGACTATTATTATGCCTATGATTTATGTCGTAAAGATATCTGATTCTCGATTTATGTCGTAAAGATATCTGATTCTCGTGCATAGGTCAAACCGTCCCTATCCCTCTCCCCCTTCCCGCATCCCCATCCCACCTCACTATAGCACATAAGACTCACGCGCGGCCCTTCCTCTCGGTCTCGGCCAAAGAGCCCCTTGGGAGACCTCCCTGAGTGATCTCAAAAACAGAATTGTATTAAGTGGCTTCTCCTGGATGTCCCTGCGCTCCCGCAAGTCACACGCTTCAGCAAAGTGGGATCAACTCAACCAACTCACGCTATTGACAACCAGAGCCTGCGTTAGTCTGTCGGCCAGACATAGCAAAGAAGCTGCCAGGCTGCAGCATGCCCTCGCACCCGCAGCAAACCTGCCCTCTCCGCCTATCTTTGACCACTCCAAACCGGTTATCGCGGCAATCCTAAACACCTGAATCTGCAGTGTATCTGAGCATACCAGTGCTTTGAGCACCCATCCAGTATGGGAAAGAAGCCACCATAAAACTTTCAGAAGAAACCAGAATGCCAAAGCCATGGAGCTCAGCAGCCTGGTCGAGGGACTCTGTCGCCGTGTTTCAGTAGTTATCACCCAGTCATCCGTACCCAGCTCGGTAGGAGTGTTGCCGGAATTAAGTAGCTGCAGTAGACCTCCAACTATGAATAGAGCGACAGTGGAACCCGCCGACACTAAGTTAGTGACTTCGCCGGTTCGGAACGCCTCAGCTAGGAGCTCCCTCTCTGTGACTGTCTTTTTCTTGGACTTCCTTATCTCATTAGTATCACTCTGAACATGCATCTGACTCTTAGTAGCACTGGGAGTCTCCGCCGCCTTAGGGGTACTTGGCGAAGTTTCAGCACTAGTCGACGCTGAGGAGCTTGAGCATGATGGGGTGGTCAAGCTGGCGATGCAGGGCCGGGACCGTGAGTCCACTACCTCTGCATCCCCGTCAACAGCCTTTGGCAGGTAGTTTAAACCATGTTTGCAGAGGATACGGATAGCAGCATCGAATTCTTGACGTTCTTGACCACTTCTTGCCTCCTGCTGCTTTTGCAGCTCTAGTTGGGAGATTAGGGTGTTCAGGCACTGAATACCCATATTCTTGACAGTAACACCATCTCCATCAACACTCTTCTTCCCTCTGCCCCCCTCAGTGCCTTGAGCCTCGGCATCCTGCACCATCTGGATCTTAAGTTCATCATCACTGTCACAGTGACTAGCAGACTCAGATTCGCTGGACGCAATCCTGCTATCTCCCAATCGATTTCCCACCGACCTACCGGTCTTCCTATTGTTACGCTGAGAATGTTCACCACCTCTATCTTGTTGACTGCTACGACATGAACCCATCTGACTTGAGTGGAGTATGTCTCTGCTTCTCCTCCAAATCCCGTCTCCCTTGTGGCTGTTGCCATTCGATCCCCTTGTTCTGTTGCGGGCTTTTTCATTTCTGTTATCACTATTCTTCCCGCCCCTGTTCCCTCTCCTCGTCTTCTTTCACTTGCGGTCTCTCTATATCGACTCTCCACCAGCCTCACCTGCGACCAGGCCACCGGCAACTGGGCCAGATTGACCTCCTGAACCTGCGTCCTTGGCATAAGCGGCGTTGACAGTAGACTGCAAGTCCGACATCACCATAGTCCGACATCACCATGTTCAGCTTTTCGCTCTTACGCCAGTCTGAGAACCTGTGTGGGTATTACCAGTACCTTCCGTTTGAGGGACTCTATTTGTTTTACAAAAAATGAGCTTGCACTATGACCGTGGGATCCGGTTGAGGCAATTCAGCAGAAACGAGTCTGGGATTAGGTCTCGTGAGTTCGGGGTTGCCTCGTCTTTGGAGAACCTTTCAAAAATTGGTATCTTTTGCTGTTAATTTTTGTGCGTTCAGTCAGTAGCGGGTTTTGGGACTGAGTTCTGAAACTTAGCCTGTGGAGTGAGAAGGTAAAGATTATCTCATTCAACGACTGCAGCAGTCTCAGTTTATCTTCAATTGATACCTATCTCTTTATCTCGGCTCAACTCCACGGAACTCCTTGTGACTTTGAATCGGACCAAGAAATCGGGAGGGCTCACGCTTCGCGCGACTGACCTCGAAAAGGACTATGTCTCTCGGACGCGCTTATCGTCAGTGGAGCTTGGCGCGCCCCCCGGCCTGTCTTAGAGTTCGCTCAAACTGCCCACTCAGTCCTGTGAGCGATTCCCCTTAGATCTCTGGGAATGTTGTGCCTGACTCAGCTATTGTACTCTTAGCGGATTCACACTATTTGATCGATGTCGGACAGGAGGTTGGATCGAGGGGTCTGGGAAGAGGCTCGGGAGGGGTAGGGGGAATCTGAAGTGCTTCCGGGGTAGATTTCAATTTCTGCTTGATTGGATTTGAAAAAAGGAGACATTTCTCAGTATCAATTAGAGCGCTCTCACCTTAAAAACTCCGTGCTGCCTTGGGCGCTACGGGAGGAGAGAGAGGTCATTATTTAAGACATGTTTGGGATAGAACTTCTGCGCTTGAAGCTGCAGTTTGAACTCATCTCATCTCTCAGGGGGCCCGGGTTCTTGAGCTCAACCCGGGCAATATTGAATGGTACTTAGTCTTTAACTTAATACTAAACTTAATACCCTTAATCTGTGCATTGATAACATAACATTATAAAATGATCAAACCTACTTTTTTTTTTTAGTAGTAGAAACTTCAATTATGATTGATAGTAGTGATTGTAGAACAGTGAGGTACTACTCATGCAGCGTGCAGAGGGTACTGCTGGAGAAATCGACTAATGTATCGAGAGAACTTTCTTTTCTCACTGTAGTATAGGCAACAAGATGGGTGTCTTGAGCCAAAAATACCAATAGGAAATTCACATTCATTCAAGAGTTCAAGATTGAGAATCATCGATTCTGATATGAAACATTCAATTCAAAACATTATTGGCATTGACATCTGAACTTAGTACTTCATTGAATTCAACTAGAAAAAACACAACTGTGAAGCTGATTATCTGGATACAAGTCGAAGCTGAGCTCCTGAATCATAAACTTGAAATTCATCATCAGTAGAAAAGAGCGGTGTCAGAAGGTACACTGCGCTTTGCGGCGTCTGGCGCACACTCAGTGGGGAGGCTCCGCCGCTCTTTAGACGAACGCGTATAAGGCCCTCCTTCTCCCCCACTTAAACCTGCATTTAGGCATCTATGGCTCGTACGTCGCGGACCTGAAAAAGCTGAACCGGGACGTGATCTACCCAGCGATGGGAACTATGCTGGGCGTGATCCCATTTGGAGTCAAGCGCTCGTCGCTCCGTCTCCTTACGGGTTTGATGGATATCCATCGGATGTACCGCCTTGCCTGCGCTCTGGCGTACCTTCGACGGCCGGAGCCCGCAGTTAAAGGCAGCGAACTGGCGCTCGTACCCACGTGTCGAGTTAGTTCCAATGGGAGATGTATCATCCAGTTCGATCCCTGGCGCCGTGCCCGGGAGGTCACCACGGCCGCCAGGAAGTCAAGGATTGTAGACGACTACGCTGGTCTCACTACCTGGCGGGAGGTCGGAAAGGAGCTACTACAACGAGCAGGATTAACATTGACCTCGACTTTCTTCCCTTGCGACACGCCCGTTCTGAACGAGCGAGGTAGGGAGATCAATGAGGAAGATCCGACCGCACGTCTGTGGTGCTACCACCGGGCGGGAATATACGGGTATGAATATTTGATTATGGTGGATGGGAGTGAGCTAGCCGTAAAACGCATTATACTAGGCAGGGGAGAACCTCGGATCTGTGAGGCGATTGCAGCTACTCGGCTCCTCCGAGAACTGCACGGACATTCGGGGCTGCGGCTGCACACTAACTCTGCAGCGGTGCGATTAACTCTCGCTCGGAGTTGGGTCAAACCGGAAACAGCCTGGCAGAATGCGATGTGCATGGAAGCCTGCAAACTTGCCCGTCTAAACACGGTTGCGAAGTCGGCGCCGCCGCCGGTGTGGTGGTCGAGCGCATCCGAGCTGGATGATGTCTGGCATGTTGGCCTAACGGTCCGGAATGCCACTGCGGTCCTCACGAGCGCGGCCAACCGATATATCGACTCGAGTGAGTCCGACCCCCCAGGTGGTGACCATGACACTCTCGTGAAGCTCCGGCGTGGAGTGAGTCTCACCCCGGGTACTCGTGCCACAAAGAGGGGAGATGAAGTGTTGTACCATCGGAAGGTGCTTGGGATACTGGGGCGAGTGTGTGATACCAGGGTACCCTTTGTGGCCTGTCAGCACCCTGGGTGGAGTCTAACCCATGCGCGCAGAGATTGTAGTCGCTACACTCGGTCTGTGGGCATCTTCTCCTGGTTTAAGCTGAACCGGGATGCACTAGTGCGGCAGGAGCTTGCCTGGAAGATGCAGGTGGATCGCAGGCGATCTGGGCGAAATTCAGCCACTGAAACTCTCGGGGAAGAGTAGGTGACACCCCCCCAGGGAGTGGATTAAATGTGTTTAGTTTGACACGGGAGAACCCCGCGTGGTCCCTCCGCGGTACCTTGACACATGCGAGTACCAATACCAATACCAGTCTCCTTCAGTATCATGAAGGAGAAATCTCGGAGGGTGCCTAAGAACTTTCCGAGGCTTCCTAAAACGGTTCGTCGGCGGCGGAAGATAAGGTCAATGGCGATGAAATAGCTGAACTAGTGTAGTAAGAGATAGTTGTATTAAAGTATCACGAAGTAGTTTCCTGAGTAGGTGAGTCACCCTTACATAGTAAGGGCCCTGTTCGATTACCAAGACGCACATATTCAAGATTAAGGCTGAAAATGAAAGTAGTTCGCCAGGGTACGAGCTGCTAGTGGGCCTGGCTAACCCCTGAGTGTCTTCGCCTATTGAAAATATGTAATGATTATGTTAGATCTCTGACCCAGTGATGATATCTCTGTACCTTCATCTCTCACAAAATGACGACACATGGTAAATAGTCACATGAATTGTATACTCATAGACTCAAAGGTATGCCCCGAAGGAGGTATGGCACTATAGGAGCTAGCTACTGAAGGTTGCGGGTTTTCGCCGCGTGGACCTGCAGATCTGCGGGGAGGAGGGGATGACCGGTTCCAGGAGCTGAGGGGATTCGAGCTGACTGGGGAGGAAGATCGTGTGTTTCACTGTAGCCTGAATGAGTGATCTGATGTTTTGTAACCGAACGATCCCTGTTATTCCATGTCTATGCTCTTTTCTTGTTTGTGATGGGCGTGTGCCTGTCTGCATGAGTTTTTTGTTTGACCGCCATGTGAATTCACTTTACAGACTGTACTTATAAAGGCTGATCCTGTCAGCCCAGTGTAAAAACTTGAAACTTGACTCACATATAAGTGATTGAATCAATTTGTTATATATATAACATGTACCATCAAATCATTTGTCTGTCATATGGAGCGGAAAAACAGGGACCCAGTAAAACAGGGAACCAACCCAGTAAAAAGTGGAACCTTAACATTTTTTTGTTAACTTTTTTGATTTTTTATAGTTTTTTTTCTATAGACAGGTGCCGCATTTTACCAA
>JACKZZ010012929.1_pt1 | contig 37615 bp, 26 predicted proteins | sample 8027871 | NCBI WGS metagenome assembly JACKZZ01 (sample SAMN15724774, study PRJNA655200) | protist metagenome | isolation source: fluorescence activated cell sorting (FACS) single amplified genomes of... | place: USA: West Boothbay Harbor, Gulf of Maine | collected 2000-07-19
GCTGGGTCCATAGGCTCATAGTTGTCATAATTACAAACGCAGTCGCAAACCATATTAATGATATCAGATATGCAGTCGGTCTGATCAAAAAATTAATTGTCGAGGCGGACCCAGATTTAATTGATATTAAGAATTCTTTGTACAGTTATTAATTTAGAGCACATTCACTGAAATATTATATCGTCTAAAACGCGATACTACTTATCACATGTCGTTGTTTTCGGATATTATATCCAGAGGACTTTTTGCATCATCAATACTTGGTATTCTCTGATCCTAGCCTAGGGCCGCAAAACTTTGACAAGTGTAAGATAAATATCAGTTATAATTTATTACATTCAATCAAGAACTCTTGTACCTTTATTTTTTGCGATCAATATTAATGTACAGTGTTCGCTTATAACTGTTTGCAGCCCGATATGCTGGACTGCCGTTTTGGTTTTAGCGCAATTTGATTTTTTTCACACCAATAGAAATTAAGCTTTCCATTTTATTTCCGAATTTCCATAATTTTTTTTATGCGACGAATTTTCACAGTCAAATTATGTAGTCTCCTATTTTTGGTTGTGGCTTTGCGTGACCGTTAGCGGAAAGCTGACAGAACCGATCCCTCGTGCTATACGAAGCCCCGTGAATCGGCACCAAGAGTTTATTATAATAGGGAATAAATATAAAAATGGTTAATACAGTTTATATAAGTTGTAGGGTGAATTTAAAATTCTAAGTCTAGTAGTACTATATTATTCTAATTTATCAATAGAATCTCTCAACAATTACATATTCTGACCGACGGGCACATTCAAATTGATGCATTTAAACTTCATGCAGTACAAAGTTGCCAACACTAAATGTCACTCAGCATCCCAATAACAAATCCATCGGACTACCATTGCTAGTAATTCCAACAAGCATCGGAACATTAAATCATTCAGATTTAGACAAATCAATGGACTCTGACTCGCTAATCATCGGACCGAACACACGTCGTGCTTCGAAAAACGGCAATCTAATCAATTTGAAAATTCTGAGGCCAAAACGATCATACTCGACTTCCAAAATCAAAAAGCGTCCATATTATACAATTAAAATATGATGTAGCTCGCGGCTTCAAAATATAATAAGTACTTACATTTCAAACTCATGTTATTATCTCACATAGAGATAAGTTCTACTAAACCTATCGCACTATAAATGATTAAGCAATAATTTAGAGCAAATTTGGAATCACAAAATGTTAAGCGTGGTCTCTCAAAAAGAGTGATCAAAATTTATCCTATGAACGATGGACTATTAGTGCCAGTCAGTCTATGTAAAATTTTATAGAATTGTATACTTAATAATGTTTAGTACGCGAACCATAATAATAAATTTAATAGCGTCTGAGCCCATTGATTCAAACCAAAATGGTTTGGAGGCACAGGGGAAGAATTACAAAAAAAAAACATGACTTTTCAGCCTTCCGTGACTTCCACCACCGGAAGCGCGATAGGGGACGATCCCCACCCAGTCCATCGATTTCCTATGCAGTCTTTCTGATTGGGCGCGTTGGGATGTATCTCTCTCTCACGAGCCGCTGTTTTGTAGTGCCCTACCGATTTATTCACCAGCATCTCTCCCAATCCGTCTTCTTTCGGACAAAGCGGGATGTACCAAGAGGGGAGGTCCGCAGGCGTACTATCCTTTGTGTTGTACCTCTGTTTGTCTTTCGCCAGCGTAGCCAGACTCCCAAGACTCTTCCGAGTTTCAAGCAAACGTTTCTGTAGTTTGTGGTTCCCTTTTGTGACGCGAAAACTGCGGACCAATTCCCGTCGGTCTTTGAAAGGCATGGTGCTTGCTAAAGAGGTGTCGTACTGCGGAAAGGTGGGTTCACTGGCCACTCGTTTCAACAAAGGATGATTGCCTAAACAGACTGGGGCTCGAGCGTAGCTTGTCATAGGCAAATCACGATTAGTATACACGATATTTTCTAGGGATTTACCTTTCAATTCAAGGTAGAATATATATGAGGTGTCATGGTTGCAACGAATTGGTCAAATTCAAATTGGGCTTGATTAATACTAAAATTATAGAATTGCTAATAGTATTATATTAGATTAACAATAAATTCACAGTTTAGTACCCAATGTAAATTTCATCGTTTTTTCAGGATTTTCTTTTAGCTGCTTAAAGAATGCAGGCATTGTTTTAGCGTATTTCGTTGTGACCTCTTTACCTATAGAGTCCCGTGAAATAGGATTATTTCGTATGGCCACGACAGTACGGTTCAACGCTGCGCCTTGAAGACCTCCATCGTTAGACGTACCTTTTTAGAGTCGTTGGTAACCTCGATTAAGTATCGTCTAATACTGCCGGTTTGGCATAAAGCGGCGCGGGTTTGATATTCAGAATTCGTACTGAAATATAGCATTATTTAATGTAGAAAACGCAATTCTGACACGTCTCGAGATGCCGGCGATATCCGGAGCTTTTTTTTTTAAAGACAAACAGCGGCCGCTTAATATCAAACAGGCAGTATTTTAAGTACTTTATTTGCTATAATGAACAATGATTGAATAAAAATAGAAGGAATATATTATATATTAATTGAGTAATTACTAGTACTGGCTGCCGGCTGTTGTTCGTCACTGAAACTCAAGAAGTGTTTTTCTACTTTTGCCTTTTTCACTTTGTCCAACTCGGTGCGATGCTGGATCCAGAATCGATTCCGCTCTTTTACCGGAAGGCTGAGCCACATTGGCTGCTGGGCGTAGAGACAGCCACCTGGATATTGAAGGGCCCGGTCGGGGTAGTAGGTGCTATTCGTGGTTCGATGGGTGGCAGGCGTAAGAAAGGGATAGGGGTCGTAATACCCTGGGCCGGGCTCCTTAATTCGCGTTGGCCAATGCCATAGGGGGTCTGGAACACCGCCTCGCTCGTACTTCGCAAGAGGCATAGACAACGACGCCATGATCGTGGCGAGAGTGATATAAATTTAAATTATAAATTTATTAATAGTCTATAATAGTAATAATACTTTTATTATTACTTCAATTTTAATCAAGAAGTCTATATTCTACTAATACTATTGTAATTAGATAATTTTAAATTTTTAGTGTACAGTAGTAATATAATACTCAGTTCAATATTATTAGTAAATGTATATTATAATAGTATAATATAGTAATTAATACTAAATATTTTAATTGCTATTATATAATAAATTTATTGAACAGTTTGTTTGTTGTTAAATTTGATTAATTATCTACTATCGGATTTTTAAAAACAGACTTGAAAAAATTATTCGGGTCATCTGAGAGTCGATGAAGCCACATAAAAAGTCGCGGGCGCTGATCATTTCGGCGCCCGCGCTCAGATGAAAAAAACTAGAATCTGGGTATTGCCTTGCTTGTGATTTAGTGACTAAATATAGCAAAAAGGTCAGCGCATGCAGTAGTACCTCAAATAGTTCCAGACTCCCAAAAATTGCAAGAATTAATATAGTAGTAGCCTGCAAGAAACCTGATTCTGCAAGACTTGTACTAAATAGGATGTAATTAATAATAGTGGAAACAAGTGAAAACGTAGAAGGAGTTTTTATATCCCATTGCCACAACGGTAATGAAATTTATTGTGGGCCAACCCCTCTAGAAATTATTAATTCATCAGCAATCTGGAATCAAGGACCTATCATAATGTATGCGAAAAATTATTGCCGCACTTTGCAAAAGATTTTCTTTCGCACAACGATGAAGCGGGACGATTAGCGCGGAGCGTACCTGGGTGGGTCTATCGTTAGAATTTGATCACAAAAAATGAAAATTGTATTAAACTGATTTATGTCTAAAGAAATTCCAAACAAGCAAAGCGTCCTCAAGGTACAACATTATGAGAGTAAACACAGTGAGCCAAACGAACCCTATGCCAATGACCATAGTTGAGAATGGGAAATACTCGTACAAAAACGTGTCTTCATACCATTTGTCTCCGCTGAACAAAAATAAAAATTTTCAAATAATAGTCCAATAACAGTAATCCAATAACAGTAATATTTTAAGTAATACAATACTAATGATTTAATTAAAATCATGACTAAACTTAATAATATTAAAGAGGCAAATAATTTGAGAAAGGAATATTTAAAACTGAACGAGGAGTCCCGGTTTGTATAGTAGTTAATATTATACCCCCTTTGTACTGGCCGCGCGGCGGAAACTCTGGTAGAAGTGTTATTGCTACTTGGACGGTTATTGTTGTTGCTCTGTTCCCGAATTGAAACTCGTACGGGACGATCTTGGGTGTCATCACGAGGCGCATCATTGTCTCCACGGGCGACGCCTAATATTATCGTGACAGTTACTAATATTTTTAAATAGTAATTAATATTGGCAACATGTCGAAACTTATTATATAGTTTTAATATTAATGATAGAGTCGTGCTACTTAAAATACTGCTACTGTTTCTTCCACTTCCCCTGATTTGCTGCGCTTGCGCCACTTGGGCCCCCGGCGCAACGAAGAAATTTTCGGGTCGCAGTGCCACATTCTGATCGTTTTCGCACAGGACTTTATACCTAGAAATTGAAACCTGCTCACCGTACTAGTAAATTTAAGTTACAAGTACACTTTAACTGCTATTAATTAAGTGTACAAGTTCTTGTGAGGTACAAGTTCTTGTGAGTAATAATAATATGTACCGATTCGTTGTAGCATCGTGTTCGATTACGAGCGCGCTGAGCCCGTTTAATTGGGGGGCGTTCACCAACCCTTCCACTCGACCCTCCACGCCTGGGGTCAAGATTCCCACTATGGCACTAGCGGGCACTGCGTCATCAGTATCCGCCATAATCTGCGTGGAGTAGTAACGGCGAGACTCTGAAGACAGTCTAGACGTTTTGCCGCGTTAATATTATAGAGAAAGAGTCAATATTTAAACCAATAATAATATCTTCTTCAGTAATATTGCGCGCTCATTCATTTCTCCCTTCGACGCAGCCTCCTATTAGATAGTATTTTTTATCATTCAGTCTTCAGCGAATACGCCAAGTTGTTGTTAAACATAATTACTATTATACAATTTGAATTAGTGCGCGTCCACTACCAAAATTCTGATGAACTATCTCATTGCGCTCATAGAAACAGACAATCTAGCTGTGTCATTTTAAAATATATTATATTAATTATGTTCCTAATCTCAATTGTCTGGACATGAACACGTCGTTATGATACCAAGTAATATTTACTTCCTAATACCATGACTGCGTCACAGAAGTATATCTTTGTGAAAAAATCAATTTATCGACTCTCCAACTCTCGAGGAGGAGTACCTATACTAACAGTCGTCAGTTAACGTTGTCCGACTTCATTCAGCAAAAACTCTATAGGAAATTATGTGCAACTTCCGAATAAGCGGTGAGTCTTTTCCAAGAAGATGCTAACCGCTCCAATTATTTTTAAAGCATTACAAGAATCAGATATAATATGATGCTTACAATATACGACAAAGTACTTCGTATATTATTGATGCATTTTGTCACTGATATAGAGTATGCAATTGGAAGTACTTGGTTACAATCAATTCTATACACTCTTATCGTCCAAAAGACAGATCTGATCAATGTAGTGTGTCAATTTACAATTTTACGCGTACTATACATCGTGCAAGGAATTGAAAAAAATTGTAGGGCAAAATCATTTCTAAGAAAATTTTAAAGCGGAGACACCGTTATCAGAGTTGACCTTACTATGACTCATGTATTACAAAAAATTAGTACAAGGCTACTGTTTAATTTGCATTGATATAAAACTTCACTGACGTCGATTACAGTAAGAGTGTTCAACAAAATGTAAAAAATATTGAGTAATGAATTTTTCAAAATTATATTCATCCTAAATTGAATCAACTGCTCTGACATATAACATAAATTATTGTGACTCCTTTTTGAAATGTCACCTAAATATTCTTGGAAGTTGTTAGTGCGTGAACAATTGCGTTTTTCTGCAGCGTGTTTTTTCTCAAAAATGCCCATATATGACCACCGGGCTTCCATTCAATCGTGCAGTTAATATTTTGTTCAACATTTGAAGTGGTTGGTCTAGTACGATCTGAATCGGTAATATCTGTATGCACTAGTTTCTTCAGCGCCTGAAACAGATTGGTTCCATAGCTGGGGGACACAAACCCATCGTCCTTGAAGGAAACGCAATGAACTCGATGCAATAAGGGACCACCACCCTCAGAAGTGCTAGTACTACTAGTAGGGTCACAACACTTCTTTTGAACCGCCGTATCCACCATGGTGCCCAAATCCTGTGCAACCAAAAAGTGCCACAGCTTTTGTTTGCAGTCCTTTTCCGTTAGGAGTTCTCGAAGAGGTGAGGGGCGTTTCGTCAAAATTTTGTTGTTCCCTGGACTATTATTATTATTATAGCACAGCGTTGACAAAACGTTGCGACAAGACACACTCATGGAGGAATACATAGGAGATTTGGCTACAGAAGTAGTGGGGGTGGAAATCTTATTTCGTTCACAACTCTCTTTATAGAGCGCCGATTTCTCTAAGTCCGCTATCCTCAAAGAGTTCCAATCAACATCCGCTTCAAGCATCCCCTCACAAAAACAACCGCAATTGTTGGCAGACGCATAAGGGACGACGTGTATTGGGTAGAGAAATTCAACATCCGAGGCAAGTCTGAGACTACTTGCTGCTGAAGAACCACACAGTGTTGCTGCAGACTTCCCAGTATAAATAATATCGTTGTTGTTTAGATGCAATAGCATCGCGTTTAAATCGATTTTCTCCTTCACATTCTTATTTTCCAAAAAACTTTTTTCTATCAGCGTCTTCATCCATTTGGCGAAGAGTACTCCAGTTCCAGCGGCCATACCCCCACCGAAAGAAAATCCGGAAAAACAAATATCGACTTTAACCTGAGACGTCAATGAATGCCTTTAAGTAAAGCAAGACTCTAGGTCGGACAAAATGACCTGCTGTGTGGTTTTTCTATAGAGAAAGTGGATCTGCTGTGGTTTCTCTATAGAGAAAGTGCTTTATTTTTATCAAGCGCCTCTATAGAGCAACGAGTGTTTTTTAGCGTTTCTCTATAGAGAGAACGATCTGCCGCTTTTCTCTATAGCGGCCATACCCCCGCCGAAGGAAAATCCGTAAAAACAAACTTTAACCTAATATGTCAATGAATGTCAACTTGCCTTTCACTACAAGTTAAATAATTTCTAAGGCAAAGGACAGTAATTATTAATAAGTACAACAATTTTGTTTTGCGGCACCCGGCTATTATTAAGACTACTACTAGTCTCCTCCGAGTTCTTAGTAGCAGTTACGGCCTGTTTAGTGCTATCAGCAGACCCAATGCTCCGTCTACAGCAGTCCCCTCTGGGTATCTTTTCGCTTGAGAATCGTCCCTGCCCCATTCTGCGCGCGACCTCTTCCGCTCTGCGATCCTCTAGCTGCATCTCCCCCATCACTCCCCCGAAAATCCTCGTTAAAAATCCCGCCTCCACCTGTGTACCAAAATTTTGCTTCATAAAGTCCGCTACCGTACGGAGGTAGTGGAGCCGCTGCGACGCGGGCTTTCGACGGCCGTAGAACGGCGCTGTCAAGAGCGCCACCACATAGTTTTTTTCCCGCGCGAGCGACACAGCCAAGGGCAGGTTCAAAAAATACGTCTGCTCCCCAGTGGCAGGGAAGAGAAAGACGAGAGTCGAGGGCATGGACATCGAAGTCCGAGTCGTTCTGTCATTACTAGTAGTGTCCGAAAACATTGACGTCTTTTTTGACCTAATAGTTAAGCCAAACTTAAGAAGTTTGTAGAGAAACTCGATTATCACATCTCTCCATTCGTCCATCTTGAACCACGCTCCAATTATCTTCTCTGAGACGCCAGTCTTTGTCATCAAGGCCCAAAGGAAGCGACGAAACACTCTGCGAAACGCAAGGTACAAACGCTGTATCCTGGCATTAATATTAATAATATCTTGCGCCGATTCCTCTAGTTCGGGATCTAGTACTATCGAACTGCTGGGTATAAAATTTTGCTTCTCAAAATTAAAATTTGGCGACTCGACAGCCAAAGAAGAACTGGGAGGAGAGGAGGTTCCTCCGGTTGACTGCCTCAGCAACGTTTTCTTTTTCGTACGCCAATGCCTGGCCCCTATCAAGTTGGAGAAACATGCGGAAGTGAGCTTATGCTCGGTCAGCCTCTCCAGAAACTCTCTTTCTTCTGAAGAGGAATCTGACGATTTCCACCGCGGAGCCACCAGCATAAAGTGACACGTTTTACAGCGGTCTCTCTCTTCATCCCCGTAATAATCCGCTATAGGGGACGTAAAACTGCCACGGCGCGAAAGCACATCCCCAGTTACAGGGCGGATTTTTTCCCATTTGATAGAGTTGAATTCGGTACTATTACTAATGAGACTACTGTAACTGTGATTGAGTCCCTGTTTCCTTTGCGGAGTAGTACTACATCGCTCGAACTCGAATTCCAGGTTTCTAGGGCAAACTGGAGAGTTAATATTAATACTTAGACTAGATAATTTTTTGTCAATACTCTTAGTAGTATTACTACTGTTGGGCAGCTCCTTATTAATATTATCAGAGTGAGTAACCAATAGATCGACACTGTCACTTATACTTTTCTCCCCCCCAGCTACTACTTGATGATCGTCTTCTTGTGCCACTGCTGCTGCCATTTTGTTGGAGACTTTCTTCTTACTTGAAGAAGAAGAAGTTTCAGGGGCAAAAAGTAAGAAATTTCCCTGCGTGGCCTTCAATGCGCTTCCAGCGATCACAGGGAGTACGCGATTGAACGATTCCGAATCCTCTAGGGGTATTACTAACTCTGAACTAAATTCGCGAGTTATAATATTACTATTACTAGTAAGTGTACTACTACTAGTAGTAGACCCTGTGGTATTAATATTATTATTATTATTAACTTGTGAACTTTTTTTCCGGCTAACTTCTAATTTCTCGACCGGGTCACCCGCGTCGCCGGAAAGACTAGCTAGCGCCGCCATTCTCGCGAACTTATGGGATTTAAGGTCTCCCCAACCATCACCGAAGAACTTTAATCGATGATCACTGCGGTTGAAGTTAAAATAGTTGTGCCAATTGAAATCGAGATACCTGGTTGATATTATTAAATACAGGCCCGATATTAACCTATTATACTATTAAATTAACAATTAATAGAAGTATTAGTAAGTATATAATTTTGAAGGGGAAAATCTCACGAAATAAACAACGGGACCAAAACGAACTAACGCTAAATTAATATAATATTCGCATGATTTTTCCAAGCAAAGCTATCGTAGCGAGATACTGAACGAGTGAGTAAAGCCTATCCAATCGACCAGTGAACAGCGAGAAAAACTTCTGTAGTTTCAGTAACACCAACGGGCGAAAGATCTGTATCCTTCCGTTGAGCGTGTCTTCCATACAGGGTCCTTCCAGGATTGGAAAAAGAATTCTTTTCAAAAAAAGGTCTGCGCTGGTTAGAAGAGGTAAAATTGTGATTATAGAGAGCAAGACTCTTTTTGCCCGCAAGAGAATAATCTGACTCTGGCGGAAGATTTGTGCGTCACTGTCAGTGTTTAGCCTCAATGTTATTCGCTCCAAAAGTGAGGCGACAAAATTAATGGGAAGGATGGCGGAAAAAGTGGCTGTACTGAGAAGAAAGCTCCGAACACGAGCAGCCCTCCTGCTAGATGCTATACAGACCGCAGCAAAAAAAGCTGCGATTATCGGAGCAAGTCTATGTCGATTTCGCACTATCTGAATATCACCATCTATTCCCGCTTTCCCGGACCTCGATCTTCGATTGAAAAGCTCCTCGAGAGAGAATGCTACAGCAAATTTTGCACTCCAATTACTCAGAATGTTTGACTGCGAGAAATTCATTTTTGTTTCTGAATTCGTGAGACAGACAACTCGCTTATAGATAGGTTAATAAGGCGTGCTGAATCAGATTGAAAAAAAGGTAGTACTTAAAGTCTACACTGCAATCATATCTTCCTCGTCTTACACTAAAAAAAAAACTGTAGTGCACATGATAATATCCTTATCAATGTTTATGATTCTATTGAGCTAAGCAATTTGAATCACTACTAAGTAGGGAAGCTTATTATAGTCGCAATGTCACTACTCTCACATTGTTAAACTCCGTCTCCCCCACATTCGAACACCCAAAGCCAGTATAATTCTTCTCTTAGAATCCCTGATTTGATGAATTCTAATAAAAGTATTACTATTATATCATGTAATACAAATCATTGATCTAAATTTTAATATTATTATATAGTAATAATATTAAATTTTCTTCAGATAAATTAAAATGAATAGTTTTAACAAATTGAATTAAAATTATATTATTCATGACCCCCATTCCTCGAGTATTTTGGCTGCTTCCTGTTTCAGCTCCTCCATCTCGAGCCCTTCTATCCCCAGGCTAGCCACGGTTTCCTCGATGATTTCATCGGCCATCACTCGGTACCCACCTCGAATCCTGATTTCTTTCACACTGCCGACATAGTGATCCCGCATATAATCCAGCACCGCTCGTTCGGTTTCAAGGTAGACTTCGTATCTCTTGTCGAACACTTCCCCACTGTCCCGACGGATTAGGTTCCGCGGATACAACGACTCACAGCCGCCACCACCACATTTTGGTTTTTCTGGCAGGTCAGCTTCCCACACAAATTCACCGTCCACCACTTTTGCGTCGTTGTAGGGAAAGTCGCATCGCTCGCACACCAATCTCCCTACCGCCTTAGCGCGGGCCCAATCTCGAGGGATATCTAAATGGATACACTTCAGTTGAGGTGTGTGAAAGGAGTCTGGATCGGTCGTCTTTTGTGCAAAAACTTCGGCCTGCTCCAAATTCCGAGGAAAACCATCGAGGATCACGGAATTGCTCCACGTGGCATCTAGGTTTCGTAGGAGAGTACTCACCACGAGTTCGCTTGGAACGTGGCGATGCTCCTTCATATAGGGTTCCATTTCACGCCCGACAGTCGAATTTTTATTCGCAATTTCTTTCTTGATCAAGTCTGAAGTTACCATCCGCTCCACTGAAGGCACGCTCTGCCGCTTGAATGTCTCCATGATCAACTTCGTGTATGAGCCCTTACCCGAGGCGGGCGAGCCCAGAAAGCAAAGGAGGTTTTTCGACATTTAAAAGAAGAACCTGCGAGGAAGGAGTTATTATTGTCTACGTACAAAATTGGTCAATATTATGTTCATCTGAAGTTTAAAATTCTCTTTGGATTGCAAATAAATTTCCAATTTGTTAATTAATATTAAATTTTAATATATACTAATAGAGTATAAATTTACAGTATGAGCACGTTTTAAAAAATAGTGTACTCCGACTCAGTTATAATCTTATTAATTATTATTAAACAGAGAAGCTGCGCGCATCTGAACTGTTCCCCGAAAACTACTGCCAGTAAGTCACTGTGAGTCAATGTAAAACAGCTTATCACGAAATCTAAGTTGCAACGGATCCGTCTGAAAGAACACAGGATTGTGACCTTATAGAATGAATATACATTTTAACTAAAATTGCAAGGCTATTAATAATAGCACCTGTCAATACTCGACACTCAGATTAGTACTAACATTTTGAATTTTCTAATAATATCAGAAATATTAATATTATACCAGAAGATTTCTTTCGATATCGAAAAATGCAGCCAAAAGAGCACGGGCCAATTTTGATTTCCGATTTGGCCCCCCTAAACTCGATTTTTCTCTAGAGTAACTGGCTATATCGGGAACTTTTTTCCAGGCCGCTTATTTGGATATTGAGAGCAATTATCTAGATTCGAAAATTCCCATTAACTAACGAAAAAACTTTATGCTACCCTATGGCAATATACAGTACCCAACTCTTAAGCCAAGGGGAAAATCGTTAATTTTGATAAGAATTTCATTAGTACGGTGGGTTGCGACTATCTTACAATCTCATGATAAATTATGACCACTAAAATTTTAATTATAATGGACTTTGTTATTTTTACATTATATAGTCAGTATAGAGATTAGTGATTCAGAGTCACTAATCCTGATGAAAAGAGGAGTCTCAGTATACAAAATTTAATTCAATATTATAGTTATGTCCGCGCTAATTTCTTTAAATATATTTGATATTATGCAAGTTCATAGAGTTCACTCATTATAATATATTATACTAATGCATATTACTATACTATTACTATGAGAAAATTCAAAAATAATTTACGCCTGTTATTTATAAATCCGAAAATCATGTTATCGTACGTCTTGTTAAATTCAAAAAGCAAAATACAAATAAAGTTACAAAATATAGAATACACAACTGAATATAGTTCGAGTTTAAAAAATGCGTGTAGTTTAAATAATAATATGTTCTTGTTAAAATTAATTAATAATATACGTTCACTCAAATTCAAATTATACTAATTTAATACCGCATACTTCTAATAGTAATTCACCAATTAAATATTTTTTAAAATTATTCCTATTTAAAATATTATTCTACATACACTTCAACCACCTCCTCTCTCAATCAAGTTTAGCGCTCAAAGATTTGTGCAAACTCTTCGTCCCAATCCTTTCTGTGAGGTGGGAATCCAGGTTGATCGATACATGAGTTTCCTTACTTGGCTTCCGCCCTTCCGATAGAGGGACGCTCCTACTGGTATTATTATTATTATTCTGAGAAGACGAATCTACAGTTAATATTGTTGGAGTATTCATATTACTAGTAAGTCTACTAGTAGTACTAGTACCAGTCCCAGAAGTCTCCGTAGTTTCTTGCGATTTGAAAAAGGATACAGTGACCGAGTCAGTTTTGTTTGCCGCCACGACATCCGATGCGTCAGAATCTGGTGGCGTCACCGTGCTCCCTCCCCCTTCCAAATTTGGGCTTGGAAATTTCTTCTCATCATCTACTGAAGCAGTCTTCCTCGTCTTCTTCTCAGCGCCATCCTTCTCAGCAGAGTCTGGGGAGGCAAGACGGGTGAGATTCTTGTACGTCAACTTCAACGGAGATGATCGGGTTTTGGAGCCATATGATTCCGGTGACGACGACCCGCCTTTAGTATTATTACTCGTGTCAGAGGTAGAAGTCCTTCCTTTGTCCTTCCCCCGTGACCCTTTCACAGGCCTATTATTACTAGTAGTACCACCGTCTCCTTTGCCGTGTTGTTGCACTTCGATCCCAATCTGGTCAGATTCTCTCAGTGCTACTACTTTGCTAGTAGACTTGGGGGTCCCCGAGGTAGTAATAGCAGGGCTGTGCGTGGTGAACACGGTAAGGAAATTCCAAAAGCCATTCGTAAGAAAGTTCACCCCATTTGGGCCTTGCTTTCTCTCATACGCCGTCAGCAACACCATAAGCACAAAGAAGTTGATATAGCCCAAACAGTACCTTAATATTAAATTATAAAGTCTTAGTAATACTAGAGTATTATTAAGAAAATTTACCAAAAGAAACCCTATTCGCGAGGGGAGCTACAGACTCATTTTTTTCGCAAATCTTAGCAAAAAAGCTGAAATGCGAGAAGATTGAGAAATTTAGCGAGAAAATTTGACAGAATTTAATAAGCTAGATTTTATACCACCACATATCCGCATTTAGGTCGAATATTCCTGCCTCGGAATTGAAGAAAAGCTGTTCTCCAGATGGGGATGAACTTACTCCAGTACCTGAAATTACTATAGCTACTCGTTCGCGACTGATATTACCAAGTATAATTACAACTAATATAATATCAATATTTCAAGTATGAATACTATTAATAGTAGTGATAAAAAAAGTTAAATTATACTGATGGCACTGATCGAAGCCAGTTGCAGAATGAGAAGTGCCAAGAGAATGATGCCGCAGAAGACGATACGGATGGGACCAGCTACGAATACCGCCAGAAGACCGACAAGAGTCACAACTTTCGTGGGAAACAAAAAGGAAGATTCGTAGAACATTCGATCAAAAGAAATTAGGCCGCCCAAATTCCGAGACGATCGAACCGACGAATGTTCAGGTGATCCGACGACATTACTATTAGTCGAATCAGAATCTTCCTTGGTATTAATAATATTAGTATTTCTTACTGATAGCAACCCCTTAATCGTCTCCGTCACATGACTGACCAAGTTGGAAGTCAACCTCGATTCGTCGATCGCCTTCGGAAACGAAGAACCTTTCGTGCTACCACCTTTCAAAGGCACGGATTTAGCAGTAGTAGTAGTGCTGGCGGAAAATTCTTTACTACTTAGACCAGCACTGATGCCAGAAAAGTGGGTCCCGGTAGACTTCATTTTCAGTTCGAAAGTGACTGCCTCAAAGTTGGCTCCGGGACAACAGTCATACTCCTTAGCTGCTATAAACGTTCCGCTAAGTTCAGCATTAATACTAATAGTGCTAGTATCAGAATTCAGTTCCAACTTGGTCATCTGATTCTTTTCTCGGAATTTAATATTGTTCAATGATGATCTGTCCGCTCTCAAAATTTCCAAACTCCTTGAGAAATCCCGCTCCTTCAAGGCAACTGGCTGGATATTATTATTGAATTCGGCAACGTCATCGAGGCCAGTAGTCGCCAGGGCGTCGTGCGCTGCCTTCTCCATCGCTCGCTCGAACCCTTCGCTCGGCGACCCCGACACGACCTTGAAGGGAATCAAATTCAGCGTCGAGTCATCCAAACTCCACGAACCGAGCGAGATCTGACAGGACGTCGTCGAATTGGAAAAAAAATTGCCGCTGCACCTCCCTGTTAGTACTGCCGGGCGAGACCACACCACAGTGCCGTTGGAAGAGACTCGTGCGAAAGGATAATAACTCTCTTTCGAGGACCAAGAGGAGCCACTAAGATCCACAATGTCAGGCGTCCAGATCGCCTGTGTGAATGCAACGTTTCAAGCAATGTCATTCAAGATTTAACATTATTAGAGTTTAATTATCATAATTTTTTACGCACTGCTTAGTACAATAGTATAATTAAATTTAGTATTTACTAATACAAAAAAAACTCCGGATTCACGTCTAATAATAGCCGGCATGAAATTAATATGTTTTCACAACAGCAGTAGTACCCCATCGAAGGCTTGATTGGTAGCCATGGTCACAAGTTGTGGGTTTGTCTTACTGGCTCTCCAGGAGAGTCGAGGATCCAGCCAGCTCGTGCGCAGCCAAGCATCTACTTCAAAGGTATTAGGTCCGACGCTTCGCAAGCTACTCCCTTTCAGAGCCACGCCTAGCTTCACGCTTACAGGATCGAATTGAGGTACCACGAATTTGCCATTATAGTTCGGGAATCCTGGACAAATTTAAATTATTAATATAATATTAAAATTCTCAGTTTATTAATTCGACCAGCCATATCAAGCGATCCTCCTTTTTATGAATAAAATTTCACTCAAAATTCAAAATTTTGTACCTTTTGGCGCAGTGTCTGCCCGGTAGTTTGCAAGCAGAAACTCTTTCAGCGCATCGGCAGCGGGCCCCATCTGACAGTCAGAGACAGTCAGGCAAAGAAACCAAGTTAGTTTTCGCAGAGTTGACATTCTTTAAACCTGCAAAGTTTCTATTATATTAGACAACTCAAACTAAAATTTAAATAGTAAGTATCAGTCGCAAAAAAGCTAAAAATCAGTATTAATCCACTTTAAATATACAAAATGACAGTATTATTATTAAGCTAAAACACAATGTGGTCAGTCAAAACCTCAGAAAAAAATGGTTATTTATTATCTGAGAATTCTAGATACGTATTAATCAAAACTGTATGCTCACCTCAGACATGACTTCACATTTGGTAATAACAAAATTCTCTAAAATGCTTCTTATTAATTAGTCGGATATCTTAATTGTATTATCAGATTTAGATGTCTAATATGTTCATGAATACTAGTATTGATAATTATATGAGGGTGAATGTTGACGAGACTATTAGTCAGGATCACACTTCGGATATAGCTTCCCAAAATAAATAAAGGTCATTATCGAGTGGTACTGGTCTTCATAAAACAGTATTACCAAATCTTAACAATTAATTCTATAGTTATAATACTTGAAGATGTGATTTTCTATAATTATCGATTTAAGAAGTCGGTAATAGAGGGCAAGGGACCAATAACTGATTTGTTGACAAGTGTTATAATAAAACTTAGCAACAAATAGTTTCATGGCACACTGTATAGAGAGAGATTGATTACGGTTTAGAAGTTTTTAGTAGCAAAACTGTAAATTTAATTACTTTTGTGAAATTATTATTATAAAGTGAACGGAATCAGCGTATCAATGAAGTAACAACGGAATTGCAATATTATTTAGTTCAACTTTTACTATTTACACAATTTCAGAACACCATAATAAGCTGATTAACACACCTCAACTGTCTAGAACTTTTTTTGCAATATATTAGCCTATTAGTACGAAAATAATTTCTCAAAAATATAAAATCCCCACCCAAAAGATCACATTTCCTGAGTTTGTAATATTGACTGTTATTGTTGAATAGAAGCATTCGACGACGACTTTACTGCTAATATATTAGCAAAATACGAATTTAGCACAGTCAAACTGCTTCCTAAATGGTACAGGCGCTCCCTATATTCAGCAGAAAGAGCAAACTCAGTTCGTGCATTCAAAGTTAGTAGCGATAGTCTTGATGTATATTACTTACTGCTAAAAGATTATCAACATATACTAATAATAGGCAAATTTCGAATGGTAAATAATATAAAATTTCTTTTTGGATTAACATATGAAAATGAGTAACTGTAAATTTATAGGATCGATACTAACAGCTGTCCCCATGAAAACATCTTTTGCAGGGTAATGTACTTGCTATTCGGAATAATGATTTTACGAAAAATTGAAAGAGTAAATAAATATAGGCATAGTAGTATCTGATATCTTGATATATAAAAAATATGAAGCATAAATGTTCTCAAGTAAAAATGGTGCCTGTCTTTTAATATATTTTTGACAGAGTACAAAAATCGAGGAGGAAATTTAAGAATTGAATCAAGTTTGCGGAGAGAGCTTTTTTATTAAAAATAAAACAGAGACTGTACTAGTACTTAAAGAGGTTTAATATGTATTATAGGTGAAGGAACATTTTCTAATAAATTCTTCTTCCCAAGAATACCCATTTCCGAAACTGTTGAAGAACTCGAATCTCCACCTAAGGAAGTCTGAGAGAATCATCGTATGGACTTTCCGAAACCCTTGAAGAACTCGTCGTTAATTCCACCTTAATAAGGAATATATAGGGCCATTCAGAAACAATAGCAATATTATATGACTTACTTATTATACTATTTTTTGACTCTCTCGGAATCTCATGTCACTCTCATCATTAATTTAGCCAGGTAGTAAAAGAATCTACTTAGACTACTTCTTTTTGTATATTCGTAAGAATAATTTCAGAAATTTAGTAGAATGGGAAAGATTAGCGCCAGAATATATTCTTTCAAAGAGCCTATGACACAGTCATTGACGATCATAGTCAACATCTTGACTTCAACTCAAACTTGGAAGCCAATTTTCTCTTATTAAACCTGTGGAACTATCGAATCCCACGGCCAAATTGTTCAAAATAGTCCTCGCTGACAGATCCTGCAAGAGACAGTAAGCAGTATTAAATTAAGCATTTACTATTATCTGCTGACTTTATGTAGGCACATATTATATTTCATTCAGTTTTTGATTGATACATAATATTTATGAAATAATGATAAACTCGTGAGAGAAATTATATTATGGTCAGAAGACACGAACATATTATATAATACCCAGAAGGAAATTTGACACTGACAGGTTTTTTAATAAATTTTGTACCTTGTGTCGGCTTGTTCCTCGCCCTCTTTTCCGCGGCTGTGGGAATGATATTTTGACTCATCTCGTTTTTCACAATGTCATGATATTGAGCCAAGCGTTCCTTCTCAACAGCAACTAAGGCGCGTCGTGATGCCTCAATATTCTGATCATACCTTTGATTAATAAATATTTTTTTTGATAATAATAATAATAATATTAATATTAGTATTATTAAAGGGTGGTTGGTGGGCTAATAAATTAAATACATCACGTCTTCCATCTTGCGTTGTTCAGCGACTTCTGATTTATACTTACTCTGTTCCATATAAAAACTAGCAGCCTCTTTGTATTCAGCTTTTGAAAGTCCACGGAAATGATCCCTGCAAATGGTTTAAGAAAATTTTTTAAATTTGTTAGCTGAATTTCGTATTACTTTTAATCCTGTTAAATTTATTGTTTTATCATAATTATTAAGTTACATAATCCTTGATTTATTATTACTATTAGCCGTGTATTACAATCGCTTCGTAAATATATTATTATATACATTATTCACTAGGTAATAAGTAGTATAAATTTAATTATTCTACCTCCGAATTCGTCCATTGTTATTGTACTGCGACGCTGTTTCGTTTAGTAAATCATTTTTCGCCTGCGCAAACATTTCATCGCTCTCCCTCTGTCTTTCCTCCAGCGGCCTCACCTTTATCCGACCAGCGCCGACTTTCTCCTTCATCAAACTATCGTTGAACTTTACTGCGTCACCAGTGATCTGACGACGCATCTTGGTTTTGTTTGTTAATAATATACTTGGTTCACGTCACATTGATCATCAGATGTGACTGTCATCAGTGCCAATCTCCTACGTCGCCAAAGTGGCTCGAAATGGCCCCAAATATAGAGCATTTGTAGTGCTGACTAGAGCTCACAAAAGTGCCCCCCGAAGCCTCAGCGATCTGCCAGATCCCCCAAGTTGCCAAAAGCTAGAACGAAATAGAGCATTTGTAATGCTGATTAGAGATCAAAACGAGGCCCCCCGAGGCCTCAGCGATCTGCCCGATCCGCAAAGCGGCCATCAATACGAGAGATGCTATTGCTAAATGGCCTCCAAAAATGGAGCATTTTGGGGACCCGAGAAAATTAGGCCAAGTCGCATTTCCTATTACTGAGTCTACTAGCAAGTGGCCGGCAGGCCGGTTCGAAACCAATATTTATGTTGTATAGAAGAAATACTTGTTCCTCTTCTTTTTCAATCTGCAGACGTAGAGCAATCATGGCACTCTGTGTCTCGGCGAACTCTCTTTGCTCAACTTTTACCTCTTCTTTTACGGATTCTTTATCCATACATTGTTGCTCCAACCACCCTCTTTGGGTGTTTTGCTGCCTTCTTTTCCGGTCTAGAAAGTCTGGGTCTTCCCCAGCCATTCGCTGTGCCGAAGAGACCCCAAGCTCTTCGTCTGTCGCTACATGGTCCTTGCGCAAACGATGGGGATCCGATAGATCATACCTTTAGACAAGTTAGAGAGACGCTAATATAACATAATACTTAGTACCTGTACCTGTACAGTAATAATTTAAAATTGTGGAGTACTAGTAGACTCCTCTTTTTTCTCAATAATTAATACTCCCGTCTATCTTTTTTTTGGAGGTATTTATCGTTAAAGTGAACCACATCTTTTGTCGCGTCCACGTGCATACGGTGTCGCTCAAGTTCCACCATTTTTAGCTGGTTGTCGACTGCAAGAATCGATTCCTCGAACCTTCATTAATCTTAGGCTAAAATTTGATCATACAAAATTCGTACTAACTGAATATTTATTATATATTATTTCAGTCAATAATATGTATTCATTAAATTTAATAGTAATTATAATAATATCAGCAAACAAGAGAGATTGTCCAAGTGGTACAATTTAGTATCCTCTTTGGCTGCCAAGTTCCGCAGAGATTTCTCTTCGACTTGTTGCTCAAGGGCCTTGAGGTCGACGCCTATAGTGCGCCTTTTGGGATCCAAAATGCGTAGTCGCCGCTCCTCCTCAAGCGCCCGTTTGCGTTCGATAATTGACATTTGTTTCGGCGACACATAATGCTCGGGAAAAGTGACCCCGAAATTTGCACTGGGCGATGAGACTTCCGTCATCGCTAATATTACTTAGTTAGTAATTTACTAATATATTAATATGGTCGGTATTATTAATTGATATTAGACTTGTCACGTAGTCAGGATATTATTAAAGACTTTAAAAAGTTATTCACTTAATAAATGAAGTATAGAAACAGATACCATTTGAGAAAATAATTGGGGTTCGTCAGACGGAAATTGGTGAGGAATAAATCACAAAATATTTTAAAGAATCATCTGAGAATGCATGCATGTATAATTTATATCTGCAGTCACAAAAATTTAATTCACATTCGACTCATTCTTTTCAAAAAACTTCTCTCACGGCAGCAACGAAAATTCTCGATCATTAGAAAATTCTTTCTCAACAAAGACGCTCTTTGCAAATAATGAGGTATTATTGGAATTTTTGATTTGCGACCGTCACATTGTCAATGGAGGCGTAATAAACTAATTTGAGTCTTTTAGTGCTGGACAATCAGTCCTACAGCACAACTAGAAGTCGAAATTAGTCATAGCCAGTAATTACTTTACTGAAGAATGCACTTGATATTTTATCACCATATTGACTCCATAAGAGTGGACATACAAACTGTGTTTATTTAGCAATGAGTTTCAAAGTATCAGATCCAGGCCTTTTAAAGTAAACTGTGCTCGATATCAGATTTTTTAGCAACTTAAATGCTAATATTTCAACCCAAGAATATATATTAAACTTTTAAGTCCTTATAATAATATATACGATTCGCAAAATTATGCGGCACTCTGCAACTCCACTTCGCTCGACGTGGCAGTGCTACTCATTTCCATAATATGATCCGCATCCGTCGATACTGTTCTCTTTAAATCATCTGACGTACTCTGCACGCTTCCAGAGATCAAGGACTCGGAAAGGGTACTCCCACCCGGCGATCCCAGCCGCCATCGCAAAAGAATTGCGCCCACATTGACTACTAGCCCTACGGAATTCTGGAGCAAGAAAACGATATCAAACTTCACGAGAGAAGAGAAAAAGACCCAGGCGAGGCAGCATAGGAAAGCGGCATAGTTCATCATAGAGCTCCCCATAAGGGACGGGTCTTTCGTTTGGATTACTTTAGAAAAGACGAAAAGAGGATGTAAAAAGAGCAAAAGACCAAAGACGAGTGCCGTATATTTCAGAATTTGGGCGTACAACGAGTCTATTGAAGGTAGGGACTCTATATGCAGGGTGTTTTTTAGCAAATCGATTAATAAAACACCTCCTTGGGAATTCGAATCTTCAGTTGTGATACTGCTATAGGGGGCCAAGAAGAATCCAGTTAAAAATCCACCCCCTACTAAGATGAGCGCACAAACATGCTTACGATACGTGGATCTGTACTGTTTTGTGCCACTTCTATTATCATCATCTTCTTCAGAATCTTGCCCTAAGAAAAAAGGGTACATCGAGAGAAACACCACTCCCAAAAGAAATCCGCCAAAGTTCGCCACTATACCCGGTAAGTTGAGTGAGCATAACGAGTAGAGCAAAAAGAGCAAGCACTGAGCCGCCTGAGACGTCAGCGCCAACGGAGGCATCGTAATACCACCCTTGACATCATCATTCTGCTTCCGCTGCTCCCAAAACACAGTGACGGGCGAAGCAAACAAGACCAAGGGCAGCGCCGACGCCAGGAAGGTAAGGCCGTGAGCAATGAATTCAAATTGTGGTGTCGACATTTTTTCTGTGAAAAGATATATTATTATCAAGAATCGCAATTCTAAGACTAAAAAATTATCAATATGATTTGGTACTCTTTCCTAATACAGTGGTTCGATTAGGGTAAAGTGCGTTGAACTTGCCCAAGGCGTATTCGCGATTTTAACTGTTATTTCAAATTCAAGTTAACTGTTAAATCCAACGCAAGAAAATTTGGGCGTATTTAAATTAGTGTCACGAAAGTCCAAAAAGAGTCAGTATGTTAATATGAACTGAAATCTAGGTCTTATCTCCAGTGGAAAATAAGCAATCAGTGTCCAAAGGCTCTGGGATTTTCTTAAGAAAGTTAGTACTTGGTCTTTTCGTTCATGAGCAAGTGTCGATCGCGCTTAAAGTTTAAACAGTTATTGTGCCTCTGAATGTGTTTCCTAAAATATTTGAATATTTTGCTACGCACAATCGGACGACGACACTGACAAAGAGTCTGTCATGACTCATTGTTCAAATAAACTTTTAATGCATTGATACGCGCGGACCGGTATCGGACCGGTATCCTTAATAACATCTCTAAGACTATATACCATAGAAATTTTTGGTCCGCTAAAGCTAACTTGTTTGCCAAGAACACTTGGCCATCTTCTTAGAAGATGCCTTTTCTTCTTTCTTTCTGACGCGCCACATTCTTCCTAAGTGACGCGTTCAGGTCTGTCAAGTGCCTTAAATACTCGACTCATTACTCTAGCTTTTGCTAATTAGACTAAAGTGCTCATCAAAATAATTAAAACTATAATAACTTATTAATCTAGCTTTTTGCTAATTAGACTAAAGTGCTCAATCTGGCTTTTTGCTAATTAGACTAAAGTGCTCATCAAAATAATTAAAACTATAATAAGTCTGGTTTAGTCCACCTAGCACCGTTAGTTGATTTGTGATTACTTTTGTTGAGAAGCTGTTTTTCAGTACTTTACAGTCTATTCGACATAGCGCTACAAAAAATTTTTATCTTGTTAATAATATACGCACTTGATGTCGCGCATTGCCCGTTTTAGAATTTGACTTTATTTTTTGCTTTCGCATATTAGCACCTCTTGTGCAGTAATACAAAAAACAAAACAAAAACGGACTCTTTACTCTACGAATCTACCCACTTCGTGTCATGCCCTGCCTACAACTACTCTAGTGTGCAATCACTAGTCAATTCCAGCCTAGCTTTGGTTCACATAGCACTTCTGTACAAGGCTTTCAGTCTAAGAAGACTTTCATGCTATAAACAACATTGTCATTTCAAATAGGGAGAACACTCTTGGTTTTGTCGCCTGGCATATTATTGCAATACGTTTTTCCAAAGGGATCTCTTGAATTGATTAAGTTTAATAACTGTTTCAGTACCATCCCCAATACTTTTTTCCCACCGCTACCATCATTCTAACCCTCTTCTGCCGTCTACACAACGCTATCAACGTCAGCAAAGTTGTCACCATTAAGAAAGAACTGATCGAACAGAGAGCAAAGGAAGAATTCCGATCCATACAATGAAATGTAATAACAGCAGAGGTACTACACGACTCAAAATACCTGAAAGGTTTCACGTAGTACAAGTCTACTAATAATACACGACTTGGTTTCGCGAAGGAAAAAAACCGATAGTGTAAAGAGAGAGAAAATCATATTAATGCCCTTGAAGGTACAAAATTAACGAAAAAAAAACATCACATTAATTAAATTATACGGTAATCTAATAATATACCGCATACAAAGACTCGCGTCGCATAGTTTGCAGCCCTGCCCATAGGATGGTATCAAAATTTTCGTATTGTCTGTTACCAACGTGCCACCGGCAAGCGCTCTTGATTTCCTCTTCGTTTCCTCGTGTGAGGTCTCCAAGGCTTTTTCACACGAACAGGAACAAATATTCCCGATGTCACCCATAATGCCATCAGTCACTTTAATATTAACATTGATTTAATTAAAGTATTGACTTAGAGTCTTCAAGCATTAATGCTACTAGTCTCCGATATTAAAGATACATACATAGGAGGACGACGAACACTCTCGTCTCCTAATAATAATATTAGAGATTGCGGAACACTAGTATCTATTACATCCACATAATTTAGAGGCACCGTTTTTGAATGAAGCAGATTTGAAAATCCTGTCTATCATTGATAGTAGCAATATGAAAATTAAACATAGAAATTCTCAGACTCGCCCACAGCCAATTATATATTATTAACTGCTACTACATGTTCATTAAGTTAAAAATGTCAAATTCTGAGCCTGTGTTGTGTCCTCATAATAACCAACTTCAAGCGACAAAACTCATCCAAGCTTTCCGAGCTCGAACTTTTTCTGAACCGTCTGTATGCCGCTATAGAGGATGGATTCCAGAAGGCCAGCCACAGTAAACAAGCCCCCTACTATTCCCATCAGCTGCACGAGGAAAGTGTAGAGAGGCTGACGACGATCCGAATACCGAACTGTTACGGGCGAGAGACCATATCTATCATAGTTTTAGGCTTTAGCATATTAGACTTTTTAGTACGAAATTTCGGATATTGCAATTATATAAATTTATTTTTCTTAATAAATATTAATTTAAATACAAACTCAGAGTTTGAGTTTGATAATACTGTATTACTTTATACCTGATATAGATGCTTGGCATATGTGTGCTGGTTATGCGATTGCTATTGGCTGTATACTGATAAACGTGCAATTCTGTACTATCCTCGGAGGACCTTGTTGCCGAATAAGAAACCTCATTTCTATAAGTCGTGGGCACGACGTTACAATAGTACTCGAATATGGTGGCTTGCGGCATCCATTCGAAAAGCCAATTCTTGTCCGCGGCGCGCAGGGACGCTTCATTAGCCTTGGCCCCATTTGGACCATACTCCCCAGCGGGATTCTCGGCTGCACTTTTGTACATTTTCTCTAATAACTCGCGTCTGAGTTCGAACTCTGATTTCCAGATTTTTGCCTCCTCCTCTTTCTTCATTGGATTGGCGTTGAAGGAATGCATAAAGTAACCACTACTATCTGGTGAATTTTTGTTCCACTCTTTGTAAAAAACCTGGGAAGTTTCGCCATCGAGAATGTTTAAATTCGACTCTGAGACCTGCAAGTTTTTCTGGACTGCCTGAATGTCGGCGTCGTCTCCAAACGAGAGATGAAGTATCTGATGGGAAATATCTAAATTTTTCAGCCTCTTTATCTTCTCTCGAGAAACCTCTTTATCATTTTTATCACCACCACTACTGCTACTGCTGCTTTCACCTCCAAAATTTCCCCCCAATCCCCCTCCCATCAATGATCCGTAAGGGGACATACCGAAAGAATTCAGAAAGAAGCCGGCCGAGTGGGTCGTAATGTGCAGACTTCCAGGCACCTTATTCACTTCTAAAGAGCCCTGAAGACGGCAGCCCTCCAGATCCAGAAGAGACTTCGTCACCTATTGTATTATTTATAATATTAAAACTTACAAATTTGGTAATAATTATGATATTATACTAATAGTAATGATAATCATTATTTCCAAAAATCATAATTAAATTAATACATGCTCCTCATCTTTAGAGTGATCCAGATTCCATGTGTGGCGACTAAGCCCATGGAATCCCGTCTTACCTTGTTGTCTAACTTCTTCTTTAGAAAGCGGATTACCTGTATATTAGTCTAGAACTGCAATTATAATAATTATTGGTAATGCATTAAGAAATTTAGATTATAGTCAAATGCTGTTACAGTACGGCTATTGTACTGCTATTACAGTATTACATGTTATTACAAAAATTAATATTTTTTTTACTCGAGTGAACACTGACAGCAAAATTTTACCATCCACATCTATCGTCATCTTATATAGCGTTCCTTTCGTATCAAGTTCGTGACTCCCCATTACGTCTTGTACATCCAAACTCAGCAACGAACAGGGCATGCGTCGAAATTTGATGTCCAGATTTATCTAGGATAAGCCGGCTGTAGAAAAAGGGCCATTATCAAGTTTCGGATGTCTGACTATTCACAAGTAACCGACCGTCTAAATGTACTTACTATTACTACATCATTGACATTTTATTAAGTAATACAAAGATAATACTTTTAGCTTTGGGTTTTTTTCGTCATGGACCTTATCGATGAGCATCTCCGAATTTCGTTTCACGGTTAAGTAATCCTGAATGTTGGACACAAAAAGGTAAAGGGAGAATAAGATTGCCATAATAGAAATAACTGAGCCATGGATAGAGCTCTCAGTCAAGTCCTTCGGCACGCGGCGGTACCAATCAAAGCGCCGGATGGTAGACTCCATCATTACAATTTAGTCTAGTAGTAATGATTCTGATATTATTATTAATTAAAATTTTGTCTGAAGTTCTGCCAAAAAAAATTCTTCAAACAGCGTAAGCATTATAAAATATTACCACTTAATACCAAAGTCTCATAAAATGATGGTTAAAGTTTTACAGTAAAATAACTCACTTTAAGGACTTCATCTACCAAGTTCAACAAACGGATTTCAGTATTCTTCAAAATCCTCCAGACCTCATCAAATATAGATGGGCATATTGTTAGAGAGTTAGGGACATCAGAGGTCGATATTAACTCACGAGAGATCCAAATCACAGAAAAGAACAATAGACATTTAAAATTGTCGTTGTCTTAATAGTCTAGGCCCATTCCAGTCTCGCCATGTTAGTTGCCAATATTCCCAATGAATTTCTTTGTTGATTAGATGTAGATTGAAAAGAAATCTAAGCCCCAGTCCAAAGTCCCAATTTAGTATCGTAGCGGCTCAAATCGACACACGCAAACTCAATAGATAAAATTAATAAATCCTTCATATAATATTGGAGACAGTAATAGATACGTGTCCAATGCCCGAATAATATCTCTAGAAACATTGACAAAATTTTTAAAAATGTTGTGTTTATGTCAAGAGAATATCATCACGGTTGAAGTTCTGTCAGAGTGAATCCGGCACATTAAGAATTATAATTTTAAACATGATTCTGTGTCACAAGCACTGTGTATTTTTCATTCATGCCACCTGCATTGGTTAACGCCTCCATTGCAACGACGGATTCGCTGAGTTGATCTTTGAAAAGCGTGTTCACCTGAAAAATATATTCATTATTAATAAGTAATAGTAAATCATAAATTCCCAAAATAGTCATAGAACTTTAATATTATTGTCTTAACGTATTACTTTAACTTACTATCACGTAGCATAATAAGTAGTAGTACCACCGCTGGATCCACAATCCGTTTGTCGATAACTACCCCTTTAGTGACGATAGCGTTCGGATTTGTTACCGCCTTCAGCATGCCGGGGCATTGGACGCTGAGACAAATGATCCAATCGAAAGGGATATCATTGTCGCCCAGGAGCGAAGGAGGTTCGTCAGGTCTGGATTGAAAAAGAAGTCATTATTATTATTATTATTAAACTGTCGACAACTGTAACAATTTAATCAAAAAAAAAAGTCTATAATTATAATTTATACCCCAGATGGTGCACGTTATTGAACGTGATAAGTTGTATATCTTGACTATATTCGTAAGCGTGAGATTGCACCCAGCCGGTCTCATTTAGCCACAGAGACATTTCACCGGTGCCAGCACCTAATTCCAACAGCAAATCATTCTTATGCCACACATGTCGCATCATCGTGCGGACTAGCTCTTTATCGTATGTATTCTGCAGGTTTATTAACAAATAATTTTCAGAGCGTATTTAAATTTGAGTGAGAATACTATTAATAAGAGACTCTCTATTAATAGATTAAAATTTTGAATAATTATAAGAGCGTTCAAAATATTATAATAATATTAAATACTTCCTTAAATGTCTGTCTTCTTAAGAGCTCCACTATCGTCGGCACTCCCTCTCTCTCATACTTTCTGTACACCATCAGGTCACTATCCGTTCGGTTTTCTGTGGTGATATTGGGCGGGTTCCATCCCGCGAAAATAGACTCAGTGGTGTCCAGGTCGCCACGAAAGACCTGCGCCGCTTCCTGCAGCCACTGCGAGCTAGCGCCTCGATACATCTCCGGTGTATTTTGCATCATATACCAAAGATACTTCAATTGATTCAGCATTAGCTGGTGCACTCGTCGTAAACTAACGAAGAATAAGAGGTGCACTGCGGGCTCCTTAAAGCACTCCCCTCTTATCACGCCCAGTCCCGCGTTCACGTGGATACTAGCGCTAACTATGCTAGCCGCTTTGTTCACGTGGCTCATGATCCAGGGCAGCTCACCGAAGCCCTCTGGCGGCTTCGCCTCTTCTCCTTCCACCGATGGTGGTGGTATGGTCGTCATGTTTCCAAAGGTGTACTGCAGCTCTTCTTGAATGCGATCTCGACTGGAATACAGATACTGAGCAAACTCCAAGCACGTCCAGGACGAATTAGATGCCGTGGCCTGATATTTCATTTCTATTACTTTTAATTAAAAAAGACATCCGAAACATGTATTATTATTAATGTTGTACAAAAAGTAATAGTAACTACATCGTCCCCAAGAGGACAAAAAAGCGGAAAAATTTGGACATTGCAAAACGAGACCTAAATCTAAGGATATGTTTGCACATTTGCATTGAAGCAAAGTCCCAGCCGGATATACCAATTGCCGATCCCAGTCAGCAAAATACTGTCGCATCCCGCCTATCATGGCATCGGCAGTAAGACACTGCGACGCCCTAACATTCGTTGGAATCAGGCCGAATAGGGAAAAAAATGAAATTCTCATTGCGAACGGATTATTCTTTAATTATATGAACGATACTAGTATAGGTTAAACTTATGTAGGCTCAGTACACTTTAGGCATCATGACGATAATTATTTTTTCACAAACGACCTTAACTTGTATAATAGTAATAGTGTACTTAGAATTTAAAGAATGTTACTGTATTATATATTACGAACTATAAAAAAATAAATTTATCTTAGTATTCTAGTATTTTTTAAGCTAGAATGACCACATCAAGCCGGATTCTGCGAGAACACGACACTCTGACTACGACTATATGCTAGAATAGCTGAATTCAAACCGCATTATAGAATTATATTCTATCAATTCTATAATTGAGTAATAATTTATTTCTGAATCTGAGTCGACAATTAATATATGAAATATCAAGGATCAAATTTAGACACTGAAGGAGTAGACTGAAGAAGTAAGGTGAACTTAGATTTAGTAATAGTTTAACTTCATCTGATGTCTGCAAATAGAATTTCTCGCATTGATGATGTCAACTCGCCAAATTTCTCCAAAAATTGGGGTTCATTGCGAGGCGCCTTTGAAAGTTTTCGAACCATTGCTCCAGAGCACGCAGTGGGACCAGCTGCTCCGACAGAAGCGAATCACCTGGAATTAATAATATCCCACTCTATTTAATAATAATAGGCTATAGCCTAGATTAGTTAAATTAGGAATAAATTATCACAGTAAGGGCCTAATAATCATAAATTTTATATAGTATTAATATTACTAAGTAATCATTGACATTGCTACTTATATAATATTATTACTAAGTAATCATTGCTACTATTGAAAACTCCTACCAATGATTTTACAGAAAAAACTAGAAAATTGAATCCCCGACGAATTCGCCTAAATCTTATGTACCTTTCTGTAACATGGTTTCTCTGGTCAATATCCATGAGCTCAGGTGATCATAGCAAGACTGACACATGGCTCTAGTAAAAGACACGTAATCCGCTTTCCTGTTGGCTTCTACCTCTTTCGGCGTCACTTTTTGACCGATGTCCGCTAATGGCTCTACCAAGACGCGTAGTTCCTTATAGTTGTCTGGAGGACGAACATTTGCGAGGACGATCGAAGTTTCTAACGCGTTTTGCTGTGGGACTCCTCTCGGGGTGTTCGCCGCGCTGGCTGCTGGAGTTAGATTGGGAGTCAAATTTTGTGCCAATTTAAATATGGCACTTGGCTTATCGTTTGAGATAAATCCCATGAAGATATAATCCTTAACACCAGAAGAGGCTTGTCCCCCAATACTCTGTTGCGACTCCCCCACTATATACACCGACCCTCCCATCCCAGGTGGAAATGGTAGATGTCCCGTTAGAAAAACCACGACGTGGTTACTCTCTGGCCGTAGTTGAAACGACAGTTCGCTGTCGGAAACAATTTTAGGATTCACATTAAGGGCATCGCCAGGCACAATCACACCAAACATCAACGTCATTATGTCCTACTAGCAATAGGTCCGAATTAAGTCAGGTATTATTAAATAGAATATAAATAATAATTGGTCTAATATTAATTACTATTTAAAATTTTAATTATGAGTAACTTGTCAGGTGATAATATTAATTTTAATTTATTTAAACACTGAGTCGAAATTCAGAGTCTCCAAGCAACAAGATATTGCTACATAGGGCCTGAGTGAGAAAGAGGAACGATCTCTGGGGCGAAAATATAGCATTTTGGGCAGAAATATTATTGCATTCAAGAAATATCATTACAATAGAACACCCCATGATCATAAATTAAAAAATTAGGATCCTTATAAAAATACAATTGCACGCAAAAAACTGCACCTCAGATGCGCGTTGTTATTTACCGTAACAACTTACAAACTTATCAGGACGTATTCGTAAAAAACATTATAATTAATAGCCAAAAACTAGTGAAAGTGAGAGCTTCCATGTCATAGAGGAGAAATGAAATACTGCAGTCTTATACACATGAGAAGTAAATCTTGGTAAAATATGAATTAAGTCAGACTTATACCATTGAGTCTATTTGTACACAAACAAAAACTCGAAACCGATATGATAAACTGTATTCGACGACGGCGCACTGTAAAGATTCATATCATTACGATATTATTCATAGATGCTGTCTAAATCATAAATATCCAATTCTAATTGCAACGACGATAACAAAACCCTACTAGTGGTATAATGGACAAATATTATAATTACTTGATTAAATAGACTTGGAGTAATAATTTTAAATAATATGCACATATGCACCATGATTTCTATAAACCTGGGTATTTTATTATTAGTTAGCTAAACTGGGCAGCTTCAAATTTGTGATCAGATCAGGTATCAGGCACACTCGAGTAATTAAAATTGCCTACCAAAATGAGAGACGAAGGTGTAGTACGATCATTAATTCTAGTATGGAGTCTCTTTCAGAAGCGTTTATGCAAACAACATAGTTAACACCGTTACAGAGATTAATTAATATCTTTCGGCACATACATCTGTATTCGTATATATTAACAGGGTAGCGCCTAAATATATCAGATTCTCCTTCTTCTCGATAATCATTAATTCACAAGTTGATACAAGGTCCATAATATATTATTATATCGAAGTCATTTAATGGTACGAATAAAAGTTCTTAAAGTTATAGGTTTTAATTTTTTTGAACTATGCTATTTAGAAATAGTGAGGTGATATCCTCAAATATGTCACTTAAATCATCTTGGATGCATTGAAATTGTCATGATTATAACTTCGATGGAGGCAATAAGACTCTCTAATTCTTCAGAAAAGCCAGTGAGACGTGAATCATTCCGTCAATTTATAATATTATCGGGTGATCACTACAAGGCCTATTCATAATTAGTGGATCATTTTGAAGAAAGTACTAGTGAATCTAATACGGTTTTTGAAATAACTTGAAAAGAATTTATTGAATATTAACTTCGTGACGTTGGCTATTGTCCCATTTGTACATAATATTGATACATAATTTCAAGGAGATATGTCTACCCAACCCGGCCTAATTCGGTTTTAAAAAAACACGCACACACACCTGCTTAAATGGATTCAGTATTACTCAGATCTTTTTGGTACCATCGTAATTATGCGCAAACCTTCGCATTCACTGTCACCCCTCTCACGATTTGTTTGAGTGCGGGGATATCGTCATTCATTCTCTCAGACCACGAGTATGCGATCCCATTTTTGAGATCCAAATCCGCTTTCGGGACCTTATTTGCAAAATCCTTTTGGTGTCGCGCAAACCCGCTGCTTACCGTCTCCCCGAACCTATTTTTAATTTCGATGAAAATTTACTGACTTTCTCTATCGTAAATTAGGGACCCAATTGTTATTCTAGACTGACTACTATTGGAAAAGCGATTCCTTACCTGACCGTGATGCTCGGAGCTGCATTGCCATCGTCCAAATACACTTCGCCATTAGCGTTTTCGAATTTCACATTTAAAACACTCTCCATCAAGTACAAATTGTTCTCGTCTAAGCTACCTTTTTAAAAATTTGCGATCCTGAACAGTCATCTTTAATTTATGCTAGTTTAACATTAAGCGTCCCAGATTTGAATAATTAATTAAGCATTCGTACCGAAATATATAGCACTACTTAATAACGTATACATTACGCGATTCTGGCATGTCTCGCGATAATATCCGGAAATCTAGGTTCGCGACAATATAATTACTATTTAAAAAAATTAATAAGATAATTATTAATAGCCAATATTATTATTATAGATATAATAAATTAAATTTAAATCTATTATAATAGTATTAGTATACTGTTTTCCCACATGGATAGCTCTCCGTTTTTGAGTTGTTGCGCCAGCCTTTTACACGAGTCGACTTCAATATTATTAGCCAGGTGCGCGCATCTAGATTGTAGCGTGCTTTTTACGAGGTCTCCGCTCCAGTTGAAATCGTCCTCGAATTTCTCACTGAGAGCGTCGAAGAACGAGTCTTGCGGCATCTCTTCCTCGATAAGAGCGCCCTGCTTCTTCGCCGTTGTCTCGTCCATCCACGTAAACCGATGCTTGTCCCCCGTGACTTCCGTGGTGTGGAACGTCGGGTCAGCAGGGTCACTGAGTCCAAACTCCTCTTGGAGATCTGACAGTGAGAATTTGAAAGAACTTTTCTTTTTTTTCCTTTTTCAAATCGGAAAAATCGCGGTGAGTCATTAATATATTATACTTAGTCTAGTAGAAAAGAATTTTCGATAACTATGCATAATGTACTATTACTTAGACTACTATAATGTAGTAATTCTAATAGGCGTGTGACTTTTCTCTATAATTTAAGTAGTCTAAGTTTGAGATTATGATACTAAATTTATTATCTAAAAGGCTATAATTGACATATTAAACTAGCAGTAAACATTACCTTCATCCATCTCATTCAAATCTACAGAGCAGGGTATTATGTGAATTCTGTAAATGGATTCTATCCCCGGATACGACGGCGAATCTCTCCGGTCTTCGCCGATGCCAGCTTCTGGCAGACTACCCTCGTCTATTTTTATTGCCGCAGGTTCAAGCGTGAGTTCCTTTTCTAATACCCTTCGAGCAGCTGCAGCAATTGGCTCTAGGGGACGCCTTTTTCCTGAAAAGGTAGATCGGATTTCAAATATAAGTTTCTACTACAGAAATTTTTAACTACTACTAGTTACTATCATGGACCTATATACTATAATTATGAGTTATAACTTATTAGCATAATTACCTCCCAGTATCTTTCCAACTGGCCTAACAACCCCGTCGGTGTAGACCCGCTCGGTTTCAACCAGCAACTGACTCGGATTCTTGGGGTTCGGAACCCTGCACCAGATGATCTCCACACAGCGCGCTAATTTCTTAGCTGAGAAGTGTTCATTATACTTATTATAAATATTAAATTTATATTCACATTGTTCTAGAAATTTCAAATTACTTGTACTGATATTATTGCCATAAAATAAATTATTTCTTCTTCTTCAGAGCCTTTTACTTAAAATAATTACTATTAGTTAGTACTTTAATATTAAAGGCTGAATACTGGTTTCGTCCCACATAAATTGACATTCCCCCCGTATCAACTCTTTGGCCAACTGCTCAAAACTCTTAGCAGCGCCTTGACCCCATTTCCCAAGCTCAGCGCTGTCGATGTGGCGAGATAGGAAGTCTTTCACCAGGCTTCCCGTCCACTTCTGAGGTATGATCCTCGCATAACCCTGCAGCATTTGACTTAGCTGCGAGTTGTTTTTTTGGTTTCCACATTGAGTAGTACCGTTGGCAATACCAGCACAGGTGGACGAATTTTTGAATGAAAAATCACCGTTGGAAGGCTGTGGGAACGGGGTTTTCAAAAGAAATTGAGTGAAGTTTGAATGAATTCTATAATATATTTCATTAATGTATATCATTAATATCCAAATTATTTAAACAGCTAGCAACTCTCTAATCAGAATCATTATTTACCTTCATGTCTTCGACGTAGAGTAAGGTTCTATCAGTTTTTGTTTTCGCGCAACAGGACATATAACTCTCCCGCTTACCAGATTATTTTTTTGGTAGCCTTCTCTGAGTACAGATCTTAAGAGATTTTGTGCAATACCAATAACAGTCTTTAGTAATGAGTTTACTGTGTTCTTGTCAATGTTATATCTAATACAAATTGAGTATTAATTTAGTGAGCGTATGCCCAAATTATTGGAGAAAAAAAAAATTTTCACTATAAAGAGGTGGAATTTGAACTAAGAAATCAAGTTCAAATTCTATTGTTTGTTTGAAATATTGGAGGCCGACGTCCAAACTGAAATCGGACAATTAGTGTTAATTTACTGCTTACACATAATAATATATTACTATAATTACATTGCAACTCCTTAGAGTTATTTATTTGACTATATTCTATTCGTTTCCAATGGGGATCGAGGATTCTTTGGTCGAAGACTTTAAAAGACTGTATTTAATATATATATTAATGCCCAGGATGAAACTAGGAAGGAAATTCATATAATGTTCACTACACCGCTCTCTACACGGACCAGTACTACCCTTCTCAAAACACTCGGACACAATGCGCGAATACAACTGTACCACGTCTTTGGAGGCATTATTACTATCGAAATCAGGCGAGTGAACACCACAGCTCCACACAGAAGAAATGGACCATTAATTTGGTTTTCGAAAACCTAATAGCGAATCATATCGTCTCTTCGTTCGACATTCTATCCAGAAGTCCGACCAACACAAATTCAGATTGTTTCACACACAGAATACATATAAAAGCCCAAGCTGAAAAGATATATAGGGAACAATATGCTCCGATCAAATGAATTTATAAACACTTTTTAGAATTAGATGATCATATTGTTATTAGCCGTCTGTCTTGTCAGTGATACATCATTTGTACACTATCATTCCATGTAAATAATATCAATAATATTCTAATATTAAGACAAGTTCATCAATTGTTTGTCAATATTGAACTTGTATGTCTAGCCCTTGTACAAGGTTCAACGGTAGGCCTAGAAATTGCACCTAAGGATCTGATAATAATTCTTCAATACCTTATCTAACCTGATCTCCCGAAGCATAAATCTGATTCCATTGCTTAGCCACCTGAGATTTCAATTTAAAATTTTAATTTAGGAAAGGCAAATTGTAATATTAATATGCGGATTAAAATTAAAATCCGAATGAATAATAATTTTTAAATATTTTTTTTTTTTTTTTTTTTTTACCTGCAATGCCTCCTTTTGATTCGCCTTGAAATGCTCAGCTACGGCAGGGTCAAGTGGGTCGTCGAGGCAGGGACAAGACAACAGGGCGAGGATAGACAATAGAACCTGTATTTGAAATGAAAGTCTAATACTCTGTGTTTGATATATAAATTAATAATATGGTATAATATCATCGATTGACATATAAATATAAGATCATTGTCAAGAATGGCAACTACGGTCCTAATTTGTAGCGCTGGTGTCCACTTGTCTTTTAGCACGTCCAGGCATATTCGTCCCAGCTTGTCGATATTAGGATGGTAGATCTTTGTCAAAAACCGGACCTTAGGTGGCTGCATGGGGTAACCTCATGGGGAAAAAAACGTGATTCAGGCATTATTATATTATTATGCAATCAGTATTACTGTAAGTCTTATAAATTTATAAATTTAATAGCTTAATAATATTAATAGTGTACTGTAATTGTCGCAGCGCGTTCCAGTACTCAGATACAAGAACATTTTTTTTTCCTTTTTTTTAATGATATATTTTTTTTATTAATATTGTGAATACCCTCAGGAAGAAAAAGCTCAAGGTTGTAGGTTCCGTTCTCATAGGGAGTACCCTCTGGTCCGAGCATTGAGATTTTGAAGTACCTGAAATTTGGCGCAGAAATTGCAATACTTACGTACGTGCTGTGCAGTCGGATGGAAGCCACCTTCAACTGAATTGTTTGCGCTCTCAACTCTCGCGCCACGCTTGGCGCTGCCGATCCTGTGGATAGACTGAGCAACTGCCAGTTTAGGCGGTAGAAATTTACTACTACATTTCTAGCCAAAAAACATGGTTTTTTTAGCGAAACGGATGTTTTATATACCGATAGTTCTCTTCTGTCGGTTTGCATGTTACTCCTTGGGGGAGCTCTGAAGCCAGCTTTTGTGTCTCTTTCTCGATCCTTTTAGGCACCACTGCCATCTCGACTTTCCTCCGCTTTATGGTGGGCGGGTGCGACAAGTAAATTTCGTGAATGCAACTTATATAATATTCAAAAGTAAAATTGATTGCAATCCAATTATTCTGCTGGTAAATTTAATGATTCTTATATATATATTTTTACTACTTTCGATTTAACATGGTTCCCTGCGTTTTTTGGGCAGTTCTAACAAATAACTATTACTGGGCATCACATTGCTTGTTCGATTTAACTTCGCGAGGACACAGTACTAACATACGTGAGCGGCAGCCCGAATCCTGGTATTAAAATAGAACGTCGATATATAATTTTAATTTGAATCATAAAAGCGTTTTATAGTTTTGAATTTCAACGGTGGTATAACGAAACCACAACAAACATTGAACATCGTTGAAAGCTGAAACCAATTCGTTAATATTATACACATACTATCATTCAGACGTGAATCAAGAACACATTGGCTACGCTACAGTAATTAATATTTAAACGCAGTTCACTAAACTTATCTGAACATAATGTTAAAGTTCTGAATCTCCTTCAGCGAAAATAGGATTCAGTTTCGATTGCAACGTCGCAGTTCAACTTCTTGCTCTTCAGGCGTGTTTTCCATTGCGTAACTTCCGAATGTCCCATAATGATAATGTGGCCAGCTTTCTCGCGGCTGTAATAATAAGTAGTATATCTAGCCTCGAATTGAGCAAATTCTAGAACTGCTAACGAAACAAAGAAAAATTACTAATATATTTGTCCGAATTGAAGAATCAGATTAATTTATGGAACATTCTTCACAGCCCAAGCACAATGTTGATACAGAAAAGTATTTATAAATGACGACAGTCAGATTCTTCATAATGTTTTAATAACAGATTAGATGCTTCTAAGTTATCACATTTAATAATTTTTTTAGAACTAGAAAATTATTTCTATTTTAAATTGTTACTACCAAACATATTCGTTTCGAATCTACATATTAATAACGGAATCTCATATTAATATAACGAATTTTGCCAAAATAATAATAATATTCAAGAGCGCCTATTATTAAGATTACCTGCAACCACCAACGTTGCAAATCTGCCCAAAAATTCACTTATATCTAGAACTTTAGGTATTAAGTTGACATTTGAAAATCCGCATATAATATGGGGAATAATTTATAGTAAAATTGCATTCTCCGTTCGAAATGGTGGGCCGCTAATGATTCTAAACAGTTTTTAAAACAACACATAGACCCGATTATTATATATAGTTAGCTGAACTATTAGATGATTTTCAATGTGATTTAAATTACTAGTAATATTTAATATAAGATTATTAACAAGTACTGCAATACGATGCTCCTTTTAAGGCTTAGCATGACCATTTTAGATTTGGCCTGATTCAGATGACCTGAACGTGTTTTTAAAGTATTAGTATCTCTAGTACAATGAGTCAATGCGACTTAATAAGATTAGAATTAGTAAAAGCTCTGAGATTCGTTAATAAATGATTATTATATCTACATGAGAATTTATGACCGATAAGAAATCTACATTCAAGTATTTCAATTGGGATATTCTAATATTATTATTAGT
>JACKZZ010006574.1_pt1 | contig 37465 bp, 42 predicted proteins | sample 8027871 | NCBI WGS metagenome assembly JACKZZ01 (sample SAMN15724774, study PRJNA655200) | protist metagenome | isolation source: fluorescence activated cell sorting (FACS) single amplified genomes of... | place: USA: West Boothbay Harbor, Gulf of Maine | collected 2000-07-19
TAAAATATCTTCGCTCTCACAAATTATACTTTTAACTTAGTGTAAGTACAGTACCTTACAACGACTTTTAAGACCTTAAAAAGGCGTCATTTTTTATTTCTTTCCCCTTCAAATCTATCTTTACATAAACACCTGTTAATTTACTCTTATAAAAAAAGATATCCTAGCAGGCTAAAAAATTAAAGAAAGTGCATATAAAAGAAAAGAAAAAAAAACTCCCTTTTTTTAAGGTCTTAAAAGTCGTTGTAAGGTACTGTACTTACACTAAGTTAAAAGTATAATTTGTGAGAGCGAAGATATTTTATAAATCTTTTTGGCTCCTTGCTTTTTAATATTATGCAAAAAACAACCTTTTTTATAAAAAACAGAGAAGCTTACTTTCACGCTGAAAAAATTGAAAGCTTATAACGTTTTTTGAAGAAAAAATGTACATAATTTTAAAGTTTGAAGTTAGAAGTTCTAAAAAAAAATAAGTCTCATAAATTATAGTTTAAACTTTTCTGTTTGGGTTTAGTAGGATTTGAACCTACATTTTTACCGTTATGAGCGGTATGTTCTAACCATTAAACTATAAACCCATTGCCGTAAAATTTTTAAAAGCTTTTTATTTAAAGACATGTTTACAACACTATAAGCTTTTTTAATATTTTCATTATTTGTTTTGAAAATTTACGTCTAAAATTAATATGGCAACATATTAAAAGAAATTAAAATGCTAACTGTTAAGATAAAATACCCTAAAGAAATCGGTAAGAAAACTTTCCAACCAAGACCCATAAGTTGATCATAACGGTAACGAGGTAAAGCCCCTCGCATCCAAATAAATAAGATTACGAAAAAACAGACTTTTATACCAAACCAAAATGAACCAGGTAAGAAAGCTAAGGCTTTAAAAAAACCCGGCTGTTGCCACCCGCCGAAAAATAGAATAACATTTAATGAACTCATTAATAACATGTTAGCATATTCCCCTAAAGAGAATAAAGCAAATCCCATAGCTGAGTATTCGACATTATATCCTGAGACAAGCTCAGCTTCCGCTTCAGGTAAATCAAACGGATGTCTATTTGTTTCGGCTAACGCTGAAATGAAAAACATTAAAAATAATGGGAAAAAGGGTATTAAAAACCAACAATTTTTTTGAGACGCAATGATTAATTGTAAATTAAATGAGCCACAACAAACAACAATTGTGACTAGGATAAAACCAATTGAAACTTCATACGAAACCATTTGTGCAGCTGAACGTAAAGCCCCTAAAAAGGCATATTTGGAATTACTTGACCAACCAGACATAATAATTCCGTAAACCCCTAAAGATGAGACAGCAAACAAGTATAAAACCCCAACATTGATTTCTGCTAAAACTGAATATTTGTCATAAGGAATAATCGCCCAACCTAATAGACTGACGAAAAATGTAAGGATTGGTGAGATTATGAAAATAAATTTATTAGCATTACTAGGAATAATAGTTTCTTTAACTAATAATTTAAACCCATCCGATAAAGGCTGTAAAAGGCCATAAAGGCCAACAACATTAGGCCCTCGACGCCGTTGCATTGCTCCTAATATTTTTCGTTCTGCTAAAGTGAAATAAGCCACTGAAATTAATAAAGGAACAACAATTATCAAAATTTTTGTGATAGATATTAAGAATAGAATAGTAAAATGACTCATAAATGCTGTTGTATATGTGGATTAGTATTTATTTTAGGATACATTGTATTTTTTTATTCCAGCCACACGTTCCCGTACGACTACCTTGTTACGACTTCATCCCAGTTACAAATTTTATAATAGTTTTTAAACATGAAAATATTTTTTCAATGACACATAAGTGAACAGTTGAGAAATAAAGAAATGGTTGAAAAGTTTCAAATAAAACTTACTTCCGGCATGTGACGGGCGGTGTGTACAAGGTCTAGGTACAAATTCACCGTAGCGTGCTGATCTACGATTACTTGTGATTCCACCTTCATATAGGCGAATTTCAGCCTATAATCCGAACACGATAATTTTTTAAGATTGACTTTAAATTACTTTATTGTATAACTTTTTGTAATTATCATTGTAGCACGTGTGTAGCCCAGTTCATAAGGGCCATAAGGGCTTGACGTCATTCTCACCTTCCTCTGGTTTATTACCAGCAGTTTTTTAAAAATTGTTTTTTTAAATTTCTTTAAAAAAAGACCAATATAAAATAAGAGTTGCGCTCGTTAAAGGACTGAACCAAACACCTCACGGCACGAGCTGACGACAGCCATGCAACACCTGTAGAATTTTATTATTTTGATAATTATTATCAAAGTAATTTGTTTAAAAATAAAATCAAACTTAAATTCTATTCAAGAACTGGTAAGGTTTTGCGCGTATTATCGCATTAAACCACATGCTCCACCACTTGTGTAGACCCCCGTCAATTCCTTTGGGTTCCAATCTTGCGATCGTACTTCCCAGGCGGAGTGCTTAACGCGTTAGCTGTATATCAGAAATTTCCTAATAATAGCACTCATCTTTGACAGCATAGACTACCAGGGTATCTAATCCTGTTTGCTCCCTATGCTTTCGTTCCTCAGCGTCAGTAAATAGTCCAGATAACCGCTTTCGCCACTGACATTCCTTCATAAATGATCGGATTTCACTCCTATGTATAAAATTCTGTTATCCTCTACTATACTCAAAGTAAAAGAGTATTAAATGCATATCTAAACAACAAATTTAGGCTTTTACAAATAACAACAAATACTGCCTACAAACTCTTTACGCCCAATCATTCTGGATAACGCTTGCCCCCTTCGTATTACCGCGGCTGCTGGCACGAAGTTAGCCGGGGCTTCTTCTTTTAATAAAGTCATTATCTTCATAAACGAAAGAATTTTACAACTGGTTTATCAAAATATAAACCTTTTTTGCCTTCCTCATTCACGCAGTATTACTGGATCACGCTTTCGCGCATTGTCCAAAATTCCTCACTGCTGGCTAAAAAGCCTGGGCCTTGTCTCAGTCCCAGTGTGGCTGATCATCCTCTCAGACCAACTAAGAATCATCGGCTTGGTAAGCTTTTACCTTCCCAACAACCTAATTCTCTATAAGCTCATCTTAAAACAGCATTTAGCTTTTTTTATTATCGCTGCAAAGCATTCTTTCAAAAATACGATTATTTTAATTTTTAAGGCAGATTCTTATATATTACTCACCTGTCCGCCATGTTTTTCAACATTTAACTAGCATGTGTTAAGTATACTGCAAGCGTTCATCCTGAGCCAGGATCAAACTCACTGTAATAATAAAATTATTATTTTCTTTTAAATTTTTATTAAAATTTTGATAAAAATTAGATTCTTTTGCAAAAATAGGATTTGAACCTATGACCTCCGGATTATGAGCCCGGCGAGCTTAACCAGACTGCTCTATTTTGCATAACCTTTTTTTTCTAAAACTTGCTCGAACGTTTAAGTTTATTTATGAGTTTATAAAATTGTTAAATTAATATTACGAATATAAGATTAATAAAGCAAACATTAATGAGAATAACGCAATAGCTTCGGTTAAAGCGAATCCAAAAATAGCAATTTTAAATAAATCATCTTTTAAGTTTGGATTTCTTGAAGTTCCAATTACTAATGATGCAAATACTACACCAATACCAACTCCTGCTCCTGCTAGTCCAGAAGTTGCTAATCCTGCTCCAATTTGTTTTGCTGCTTGTAATAACATAAAAAAAAATTAAAAAAACTTTTGTTTGTAGTAAAAAAGATTTAACCTTTAAAACATTTAAAAAAGAGTTGGTTAAATTTTTATGTGTACCCCTGTAATTTTTAATCACTTTCAACGAGAAATAAGTGATTAGTTTTTTGTTTTATTTAATTTTAAAAAATTAAATGTATTGATAGCACTAGATAATGAAGTATTTTCTTTAATATACGTCGAAATTAGTTTTTGACGCATTTTAAATAATGCTGCTAATTTGGTTAAGTAAAAATGTAAACCAAAAAAATAAAAAAAATAAAAACCAGTCAAAGTCCAAAAAACTTGACTTGAAAATGTATAAGCATCGAATTGAGGCATAGCGAATGAGTTATTAGTGGTATTATAATAAACTTGAAGTCTAGAGTATCTAATGTTTTAAGTGAATTAGTCGAAATAAAAAAACTTTTAGATACACAAAATATCGAGGTAGTCTCTAAAAAAGTGAAAAAGGCAAACGTAAATTGAAATGCCCATTATAGCCAGCGTTAGAAGAATACCCACGAAAGTTAGCATACATAGAATGGTTAAAGCGATCAACACATAACCAATGTGGTGAAAAATAAAGCTGTAATATGGTAGTACTTTAAAAATTTGTGTCTCACGCCGTCGTTTAATTTTTAATTTAAATTTACTCATAAATATTTTTATAAGTTGAAATTAACGAAAGTGGGACTCGAACCCACAACATACAGCGTATGAAGCAGTCACTCTGCCAATTGAGTTATATCGTTAAAGCTCTGGAGACAATCGGAATCGAACCGATAGCTTTTTGCTTGCAAAGCAAACACTCTAGCCAATTGAGTTATGCCCCCAGTATTGTAAAAGTTTTTCAGAAAATTGACTTTATTAACAGCCAAAAATTTTAAGTTTTTTTTTTCTTATAAGGGCTTTTAATACTTTAAGACTGAAAGTTGATCAATTAAAATACTTCCACGTAAGCGATAATATATTATGATAATAGCTAATCCAATTGCTGATTCCGCTGCGGCAACAGTAAGAATAAATAATGAAAATAATTGACCATAAGCATCATCAAAATAAATAGAAAATAAGATGAAATTTAAGTTTAAGCCGAGTAAAGCTAACTCAATTGACATTAAAATAATTAAAATATTACGACGGTTCAAAACCATCCCACTCAAACCTACAAGAAAAACAACAAAATTAACTGCAAATTGTATTAAAAACATAATAATATAAAGAAGTTAATTATTAGACTATGCGTCCCGCGTAAACAGTATTTAATAGTTTTTTAAGAGATAACTCTTGAGTTCTAATTCGGATTCAGGTAAAATCTTAAAAAGAAAATTATAAAAAGAATAACTTTAGTACTTTTACACTAAGAATCTTACAATGCGTACATGTAAAGCCTATCTACGTAGTAATCTACTACGGCGCTTTGAAAATTTGTCTTAGGGAAGGTTTCTTGCTTATATGCTTTCAGCAATTATCCTTTATAAACTTAGCTACTCGGCGATGCTCTGGACAAAACAACCGACACACCAGAGGTTTACGTAATTCGGTCCTCTCGTACTAGAATTTAAACCCTTCAATTTTCTACGTTTATAGCAGATAGGGACCGAACTGTCTCACGACGTTCTAAACCCAGCTCACGTACCACTTTAATCGGCGAACAGCCGAACCCTTGGAACCTGCTTCAGCTCCAGGATGTGATGAGCCGACATCGAGGTGCCAAACGGTCTCGTCGATAAGGACTCTCAGAAACCATCAGCCTGTTATCCCCGGCGTACCTTTTATCCGTTGAGCGATGATCTTTCCACACAGAATCACCGGATCACTATGGCCGACATTTAATCCCTGTTCGATACGTTTATCTTACAGTCAAGCAAACATATACCATTACGCTCTACAATAAAATCTTATTTGAGTTTGCCTTTGCACACCTCCGTTACTCTTTAGGAGGTGACCGCCCCAGTCAAACTACCTCTCATAGGATGTCTTAAACAAATTAGTAAAATTAAAAGATTAGGGTGGTATTTCAAGGATGCTTTCGCTACCACCTATCCTACACAAATAATTTAATTTTACAACCTAAAATTATAGTAAAGGTGCACGGGGTCTTTCCGTCTAACTATAAATAGCCCGCATCTTCACGGGCATTTCAATTTCACCAAGCCTACGCTGGAGACAGTGGAGAAGTCGTTACACCATTCATGCAGGTCGGAACTTACCCGACAAGGAATTTCGCTACCTTTGGACCGTCAGAGTTACAGCCGCCGTTTACTGGGGCTTAATTTCAATGCCACGGCATATCCATGTTACCTTACAGCACCGGGCAGGTGTCAGTCCCTATACATCTTCTTTCGAATTCGCAGAGACTTGTGTTTTTAATAAACAGTCGCTTCTCCCTCTTTAGTGTCAACAATAATAGGTTTCCCTTTTATTGTCACTCTTTATTCCGAAGTTACAGAGCTAATTTGCCGAGTTCCTTCAGCGTAGTTATCTTGAACGCCTTAGTATATTCTACCTATCTACCTGTGTCGGTTTAGGGTACGGTTTTTTTTTAAATGTTATTTCCAGAAAATATTAAAATACTTTAGCTAGTCTTTTAGATAATAATATCATTCGTATTTTGTCACATTTTAATTTCCTATCAGCTTATACATTTGTAATTTGCCTAAAGGACCGTTTTACATATTTTAAAATCGAGTATAGCGTGTATCAACTCATTGATGACAGGTCTATAAAATCAACGTCAAATAATCCGATTTCATTCAGTGTTGAATCGGAAACCTTAGATTTACGGCGACAATGATTAAACATTATTTTAGCTACTCATGCCAGTATGCTCACTTCTGATATCTCCAATTAATTTTACAACTAATCTTCATAAACTTACAGAACGTTCTGCTACCAAGTTATTTAGTGATTCGGATATTATTTTTAGTCTCTATACATTTTCGAGGCAAAAAAACTTGATCAATGAGCTGTTACGCTTTCTTAAAAAGATGGCTGCTTCCAAGCCTACTTTATGATTGTCTTTATTTTTTAACACTCTTATCACTTAAATAATAATTAAAGTCCTTATCAAATAATCTGGGCTGTTTCCCTCTTGACTATAGACCTTAGCGCCTATAGTCTGACTCCACAAAATATCAAAACATATTCGAAGTTTTTCAAAATTTAGTAAAGTTTAAAAACCCCCCGCATTCTAAAAGAGCTCTACCCTATTTTGATTTGTTTGTAGGCTATACTAAAATATATTTCGCAGAAAACCGGCTATACCTGAGTTTGATTAGCCTTTCACTCCTAACCACAAGTCATCCCAATCTTTTTCAACAGAAACGGGTTCGGTCCTTCAATTCGTATTTCTACTAAATTTTCAACCTGCTCATGGTTAGATCACTCAGCTTCGGGTCTTATATTTAGAACTTTTTTTAGCTTTTTAAAACTTGAATTATCTACGTCTACAATGAATTTAAACTTGCTCTAAATATAAACTTACTGGCCCATTATGCAAAAGGTACGCTGTCACCTTTAAAAAGCTCCAACAGATTGTTTGCATCAAATTTTAGGTTCTTTTCACTCTAAAAAAGTTCTATTTCACCTTTCCCTCACGGTACTTGTTCACTATCGGTTATTAAAAATTATTAGACTCGAGGGTAGATCCCCGCTTTTCAACAAATTTATCATAATCCATTGTTAATAAAAAAAATTTAATTTATTCTACAGGACTTTTACCTTCTACGGATTATTCAAATAAATTTAATATTTTTTTGTCTAAAATCGCATTCGCTCGCCACTACTAACAACATCTCGTTTGATTTTTTTTTAGGTTACTAGAATGTTTTACTTCACCTAATTTAGTATTTCTAAAAAATGAATTTTTTCTATAGTAATTAGATTTCAACAAATTTTTCAAATCTACTTATTGCAATACACAACTAAAATATTTTTTAATACCAAGGCAGCCATTTAATGCATTTTCCTTGCCTTTTATGGTTCCTCGTTGGTATACTTTCATTGGTATAAAATAGCTGTCAAAATCTAAATCGACTCTAAGAAAGCTATAATTGCCGTATAAGCGTCCGCAACGAAACCTCGTGGTAATTGGAACCGAAAAAGCCATAAACAGGCAACCCAAACTAAATCAAAACCTGTAACCATCTCATAAAACGAGTTCGAGTCAATTTCCAGTTCTTCGTTTGATTTTGGACCTCGGGTTAGGACGTATGACAAATATGAACAAAGTGTGTTGTTTATACGAAACCAAAAATTTGGGTCGCTTAAATAATATTCAGAATTCAGACTGAAAAAATAAACCCAAAAACTTATAAAACAAACTTCAACCCATGTTAAAAATGATTTTTGCATAAAGTGTTATTTCTTCTTCAATATAAAAAGTTTTGTTCTTAAAAAAACAGAACTACTTTTTAGGAGTTGTATATGGAACAATACGATCTTTGAAAAACGCTAAAAAATCATTAGTACGTGACAATTGTCTAGAAGACAATTCGTTTTTACGTGTACTATAAAAATTCAACGTTAAAACAATCGCGCCAATCATTGCAACCAGAAGAATTAAGCCAGCTAATAAAAAACAGCTTAAATAATAATTGTATAGGCTTTGCCCTAACATATCAATGCTATATAAATCATCCCAACTATTCGTAAACTCATAGGGTAGAGTGATCATCCGATAATCAGAATGGGCAATCATCGTATCAAAAATTAAGAAAACTTGAAATAATAAAAGACAACATGCCAAAAATAAAAAAGGCAAATAAAAAAATATATTATATGAAGAGTAAACTTTTACATTCAACATCATTACAACAAATAAAAATAAGATAGCAATAGCCCCAACATAAATAATTATAAAAATCAAGCCTAAAAACTCGGCTTTAAAAATAAAGAGAAGACCAGCAGCATTACAAAAAGCTAAAATCAAAAAAAGTACCGAGTGAACCGGGTTTTTAACTAATAATACGCATACGCTACTCAATAATAATAAAAAAATAAAATAAAATTGTAAATATAACATAATTTTTTTTTGAATGATTAATTCGGAATGGTGTGATTTGAACACACGACCTTCTATTCCCAAAACAGATACGCTACCAGCTACGCTACATTCCGTGAAACTCAGTTATCGTAAGAAAAAAAAAACGTAAAATCTTATTTTTAAAAGTTTAAAGCAAAATAACTTTTAATGTAAATTAATTGCATCATTTAAATACATACAGGTTAATAAACTAAATACAAAAGCTTGAATCATTGCTACGCCTAATTCTAAACCAAATAACGGTAAAATTACTAAAAGAGGAATAAAATGAGCAAAAAATAAAATCCCTGTACAACTCATTAATGTCCAGGCAAAACCCGCAAAAACTTTCAATAAAGTATGACCAGCCATCATATTAGCGAATAGCCGAATTCCCATACTAATTGGGCGAAAAACGTAAGACATTACTTCTACTGGAACCAGTAAAAAGGCTAAGGCAATAGAACTTCCTGCTGGAAAAAATAATGAAAAAATTTCAAATCCATGTAAACGCACGCAAATGATGTTAATTCCAATAAAAATAGCGATACTTAAAGAAAAAGTAACAACTAAATGACTAGTTAGCGTAAAACTATAAGGAACTAAGCCAATTAAATTTAAACTAACAATAAAAAAGAATAATGTGAAAACTAAAGGGAAAAAAAACTGACCTTTATCCCCTGAAATGTTATCTGTAACTAAAGATAAAATCATCTTATAAATGATTTCAATAATTACTTGCCAACGGTGAGGTACAAGAAATAACGTCGAGTCTGTTTGTTTAAACATCGTTTTAAAAAAAATATAAATAAATAACAATGTTATAATTAAAATTATAGTTTCATTTGTTATTGTCAATCCAAAAAAATTTGGAATAAGAGGTAAAATTTCAAATTGTTCTAAAGGGCTGTTAAAAAAAAACATAAAGGAAAAATTAATAAGACAATATTTACAAAATATTGTTGGAACATGTCTAATGGGTGAAAATAGGATTTGAACCTATACCGCTTTATTGTAGAGCGGAATGCCACGCTCTAATACTTTAGTGGCTAGCGACGAGTGAGACCAGATCTCTTTCACCTGAAAAACGTTGGTTTAATAGTCATGGACCCGAAAGAAAAACCAACGATATTTAAGAAAATCTAATGATAAAATAGCAGGCTATTAAGAACCCCACCAATAGATAGTTAAAAATAAAAATAGCCAAACAACATCAACAAAATGCCAATACCATGCAGCAGCTTCAAAACCAAAATGGTGCTCGCGAGTAAAATGATTACAAAAAAGACGGTATAAACATACAACTAAACAACAAGTTCCTACAAAGACATGAAAGCCATGAAAACCTGTTGCTAAGAAAAATGTTGAACCAAAAACACTGTCCGAAATAGAAAACGGTGCGGTAACATATTCAAATGCCTGTAAGCCGGTAAAAATAATTGCTAAGATAATCGTATAGGTTAACGCAACCATTGCATGATTTTTCGACCCCCAAACAATTCCATGATGTGCCCACGTAACAGTTGCTCCCGAAGTCAACAAAATAATCGTATTCAATAGTGGAACTTTCCAAGGATCTAAAATAGTCATAAATACAGGAGGCCATACGCCTCCTAAAGCTACACTAGGGTTAATACTTGAGTGGAAAAAGGCCCAGAAAAAGGCAAAGAAAAACATTATTTCAGAGACAATAAATAATAACATTCCCATACGCAACCCTTTTTGAACAATTCCGGTATGTTGACCTTCAACGGTCCCTTCACGTATAATGTCACGCCACCATACATACATCATAAATAAAATCATGCAAATACCATATCTCCATAGAAACATATTGGCATACCCATGCATATATAAAACACCTCCAAAAGTCAACATTAAAGCTGAAAATGCTGCAATTAAAGGCCATGGACTAGGGTCAACTAAATGGAACCCATGTCTTTGATTATTACGAACCATTGCCATAAGTAAGTTTAAAATATTTATAAATAGGCCCAAGTAGATTTGAACTACTGACTTTACGCTTATCAGGCGTACACTCTAACCTCTGAGTTATGAGCCTTGAACAATAATTCGAAAATAAGTTGTTACTTTTTCTGCAATAAAACGCTTTTTAAGTTTAATTTGGCCAAATTGATTAATTAAAATTTCTTTTTTAAAAATAATTTTTTTATTTTTTTTACTCATAAATAAACTTACCACCGATAATGAAGATTTGAACGATTTGCTAACGCCGTCGTTATATTTAAATTTCGTAGCTTTAAAGATTTTGAGGTCTCTGTTTTTAATGTCTGTTCGATTTCAAAAGCTAGCTTTTCAACCGTCGTAACATTTCGTTTATCACTTTTTATTGCTTGCATCAACCATTTTATAATTAAATAAGACCGGCGTTTTAAAGGAATTTGAAATGGAACTAAATGAAAGCTTCGCTTGACCCGAACTTTTTTAACTTCTACAAAGCTGTTTAACTTTAAAAAAAGTTTTAGCACAATTTTCTGCATAGAAAGATTTGTATTAGCAGACACTTTAAAAAATGCTTCATTGACAATCTTCAGTGAATTGGTTTTTTTTCCTTTTTTCGTAATAAAACCAATTAATTTGTTATATAACGTTTTTTGTGTGAATGATCGTTGTTGTTTTAACATTTTAAATCAATTTTTTTGTTAGGGAGTTTATTACAATTTTTTTGTTCCATATTTTGAACGAGAGGTTTTTCTAGAACGCACGCCTTGGAAATCATATTTACCACGAACTAAACGATACTTACATCCTGGTAGGTCGGGCACACGGCCCCCGCGCATTAAAGCGACGGAATATTGTTGTAAGGTATGCCCTTCTCCGGGAATATAAGCCTCAACTCGTCGTTTGTTAGAAAGTTTTAAGCGTGCTACTTTACGAATCGCCGAATTTGGTTTTTTTGGTGTTCGCGTAAAAATTTTTATACAAATTCCTTTTTGCTGCGGGTTTTTTTCTAAACCTGGTGTTTTTGATTTAAAAAGTTTTTTTTGTCTTTGATTATTGTTACATAATTGATTTAGTGTTGTCATAAAACCCAATAAATTTTAACTCTTTAGGTAGGAGTCGAACCTACGACCTAATGGTTAACAGCCATTCGCTCTGCCACTAAGCTACTAAAGATAAGTTTTTAAAAAACTAAACCAACAGATAAGGAAGCAATTTTTAGGTGTTTTGTAAAGCGAAAACTTTTAGGCAAAACCCCAAAAATTCGCGTTCCAATCGGACGGTGCTTAGGGTTTAATAAAACCACTGAGTTTTCGAAAAAGGTTAGTGTTTTGTTGGAATATTCTTTAACGGGTGTTTTAGTACGAACAACCAAAGCTTTTAAAACCTCACCTTTTTTAACTTTGGAAGTTGCGCGACGTTTAGTACGTAAATTTTTAACTGAAACTATAATGACGTCTCCAATAGAAGCATAACGATTTCGATAGCCAGACGAAACTTTAATACAACACACATTTTTTGCACCCGAATTATCAATTACATTTAAATAAGTACCGTTTTGAATCATAGGTTAAAATTAAAATTTCAATTACCAAACTGCTTTGGTATAACCAGGAAGAATGCCAAATTGCATTAAATCGCGCATCAAAATCCGCGAAATTCCATAAGGGCGGAACACACCGCGACTTCTATTATTTAAAACACACCGGTTAGTCATACGAACACGTGTTTTAAAATTGTATGTGCTTTGTGTCTTTAATAACGAAATTAATAAGAAATTTCTCTCCATTAAAGTAATGTTTGTTGTTGGATTTAAAAGGTGAACAAATAAAAATTTTTTTATTTTTTTTATTTTTTCAATTTTAGAAAAAGCTTTACGTATTTTCAAATCTTGTATTTTAGCTGATAACATATTTAATTGTTTTTTATTCCCACTCTAACGCACCGACTTCCCAGGCATAAATATACCCTGCAATTAATTCTACAATAAAATCAATCATGCCCCAAAAACCATCGGCACTTAAAAAACTTAGTGAAACACACCAAGGAAAAAAGTATACTGCTTCTAAATCAAAAATAATAAATAAAATGGCTACTAAATAAAACCGAATATCAAAAACATTACGGGCATCTTCATATGGGTCAAACCCACACTCATAGGCAGAAACTTTTTCTACATCCGGATTATAAATACTTAACCTGTAGGATAAAAATAAAATAATACTAGCTAAAAAAAGACTGAAGCAAAGTAAAATTAAAATTTTACTGAATTCTTGATAAAATAAAGTCATAGTTACAATTGTTGTAAGTAGGGCGAAAATAGGATTTGAACCTATGCATACGATACTCTGTTATAGAAGGGAGTGCCGAACTCAAATATTTCACTGGCTAGTACGTATGTGAGACCAGATCTCTTTCACCTAAATTTTTGAATAAAATTGCGTTATGACCAAATATTTTTGTTGTTCATACGAGTTCCACTTGTTAAAGTGACATAAACAATATAGAAAAAAAACAATGCTGAGAAGGCCGAAACATATGAGCCAAACGAAGCAATTGTATTCCAACCCATAAATGCATCTGGGTAATCCGGAATTCTACGAGGCATCCCAGCAAGTCCTAAAAAATGCATAGGAAAAAAAGTTAAGTTAACACCAACGAAAAATAACCAAAAATGAATTTGACCTAAAACTTCCGGGTATTGTAAACCTGTAATTTTGCCTATCCAATAATACCATCCGGCAAAAATTGAAAACACTGCCCCCATTGATAAAACATAATGAAAGTGAGCAACTACATAATAGGTGTCATGCATTACTGCACTTAAACCCGAGTTAGCTAACAACACTCCAGTCAAACCTCCAATCGTAAATAAAAAAATAAATCCTAAAACAAACAACATTGGTGTAGTGAAACTAATTGAACCACCCCACATTGTTGCAATCCAACTAAAAATTTTAATTCCAGTTGGAACTGCAATAATCATTGTAGCGGCAGTGAAATAGGCACGTGTATCTACATCTAACCCAACAGTATACATATGATGAGCCCATACTACAAACCCTAAAATTCCAATAGAAACCATTGCATATACCATTCCTAAATACCCAAAAACTGGTTTTTTTGAAAAAGTTGAAACGATATGGCTAACCATACCAAACCCTGGAAGAATTAAAATATAAACTTCTGGGTGCCCAAAAAACCAAAATAAATGTTGGTATAAAATTGGATCACCTCCTCCTGCAGGATCAAAAAATGCGGTATTGAAATTACGGTCAGTTAACAACATTGTAATTGCACCTCCTAAAACCGGTAACGAAAGTAATAATAAAAATGAAGTGATTAAAAGGGCCCAAACATAAAGAGGTAAACGATGCATAGTCATTCCTGGAGCACGCATGTTAAAAATTGTTGTAATAAAATTTATGGCTCCTAAGATAGAAGCTGCACCTGACAGATGAAGACTAAAAATCGCTAAATCCACCGACGGCCCAGAGTGTGCTTGGATACTACTTAATGGTGGGTATACTGTCCAACCCGTTCCTGCGCCTGCTTCGACAAGAGTAGACGATAAAATTAAAAAAAGAGAGGGTGGCAACAGCCAAAAACTAATGTTGTTCATACGCGGAAATGCCATATCTGGTGCTCCAATCATTAAAGGTACAAAAATGTTTCCAAAACCCCCGATTAATGTTGGCATAACCATGAAAAAAATCATTAAGATGGCATGTCCTGTAACTAAAACATTATAAAGTTGATGATTTCCCATTAAAATTTGACTTCCAGGTTGTGATAATTCCATACGAATTAAAACTGACATGCAGGTCCCTAATACCCCCGAAAATGCACCAAAAATAAGGTATAAAATACCAATGTCTTTATGATTAGTTGAAAACAACCAGCGTGAAGCAAAATAATATAAGTTTGACATATAGCACTCACAAAAAAAAATAAAAAAAACTTAATAAGCAAAAATAAAAATCGAAAGTATCGAGAAAGACGGGACTCGAACCCGCGGCATTTAGCGTGACAGGCTAATACTCTAACCACTGAGCTACTTCCTCTAAACCGTATGGACAACAGTGGATTCGAACCACTAACTTTCTCGTTGTAAGCGAGATGCTCTACCATTGAACTAGTTGTCCGAAAACGATTTGTGACGCCGATAAAAGTAATGCGAACAAAGGGATTCGAACCCATACTCTCTACTTGGAAGGAAGATGATCTACCATTAATCTATATTCGCTTTGAAAGAATTGTTAAAAATAATTGCGCAACACGTTCATATCCGTAGATTGAGGTAGTAACAGAAAAATATCCTCCTCTGTCAACTCTTTTAAGTTTTTAACCACAACAATTGTTTTTGTATATAAATCATACTCTACAAACGAATAAAACTTCGTAAATTTAGTTCGATTTTTAAGAAACAAGTTTGAGTAAAGAAAGGCATTCGAGCGCATGTTGTTAAATACAATAACGTCTCCTTTTTGAACAAAAATGTTGCTCTTCACTTTTTTGAAGTTCAATAAAACATTGCCTTCATTGATAAACTGCCGTGCTTGAAATGATGTTTTAAAAAACTCCATCGAGGTTAATAATATATCTAAACGGAAGTAAGGCTTTATTAAGCTTTGAATTAGCAAATCTTTTGTGGCTCGGTTGGTTCGAGTAAAAACTGCTTTTTTTAACAATGAAGGAGTAATACTATTGTCAAACGATGCCAAAATCGCAGTTTTGAAAGCTAACCCGGTTTTATAAGCTGTTTTAATTTTTTCCCAAGAGTGCAAAGGGGCTTTTAACGTCAACGATGTTTCTCTACGAGCATTTTTTGGAAAATTTTTAAAGTTTTGTTTTTGTATTAGTTTCCACTTTGAGCGTTTAAAACGGCTTATCCGCTCCGGAAAATCAACAATAAATTTGTTTGGTTTTGCAAAGATTTTATATCGATTTGATACTCGCATAAAGGTTTTAAGTTTTAGTGTTAAATATTAAATCTAAAATGACAATTAGAAAAATAAACTTTTTAAAGTTTTGTAAGTCATTGTAAATTTTATAGGTCCCCCAATTTTTTTTTTCGAGCTTTGAATTTATTTTTGAAACTAAAAAAATGTCTTTTTGAAAAACCCGCTTTAGCAATTTAGTATCATTTTTTACTGGTGTACTTAACAGCAAAAGAAGTTGGTTAACGGTTTTTTGGCATTGAGTTTGTGTTAAGGCGCCTTTCACAAAAAACTTTAAGTTTGATAAGTTATTATCAAAAAATAAATTTAAAATACGAATGTATTGTTTGTCTTCGACCCAAACATGCAAAAATCTTTGCTCGCTTTTTGATAAAAACGCTAGAGACCGGATCAATTGTTTTACACTTTTAATGGTTTCGAATAAATCTAAAGCCGAAAGATTTAATGTTTTGTAATGAACACGGGATTTAATGTGCCGCAAATTTTTGGTTGCCGGCTGGTCTAAAAGTAAAAAGTCCGAATTAATTAGACTTGTAAGTAATAAATCTTTAACAGTTTGTTTTTGCATCTTACGTTTTTTTTATTTCTTTTAACACTCGGGATTCATTTTTATACCAAAAGCCTTTTCCTTTATAGCTGTCTGGAGTTTTTAAATTTCTGATTTTTTTTAAAAAGTTTCCGACAGCAGCGGATTCAATTCCCTCAACAATTAATAGAGTATTAGTCATTGAGAGTTTTAGTTCTTTCAGAGACGTCGAAATTTTTGTTAAGTGACTGAACCCTAATTTCAACTCTAAAAAATGACCATCAGTCGATAATGCCCCCCGCAAACCTAAGCCTTTTAAGAAAAGCTGTTTGCGTATTGGTTTGGAAAATGTTTTCACCCAACGTGCCAAAAAGCGTGATGCCTGAGTTTGTTGAACACTAAACACTGCAGAAGAGTGCAATGGGGACAAAACAAGAGAACTATTTGTTTTATGAATGGATAAATCCGGGAGTTTAATGTATTTTTGGGTGTTAAACAAGGTGTTGATCACCAAGACTTTTTGATTTTTAATTAGAGCTAAAGAAACACGCGACTTTAGCGGCAATAAAATTTGTTTTAAATGTTGCTCCATAATTTTTGTCTTAAACTCTAAACAATAACAACCCTCCTAAATTTTTTTCTTTACATTGAAGGCCCGTTAGGAAGCCTTTTGACGTCGACAAAAACAACCTGTGTTTTGTGCTTGGCAATTTTGCTAAGTTTCGAACCCCTAAATAAGCAAGTTGAACAGGAGTTGAAATAATTTTTAAGTCTTTTAACAGCGGTTTGTTATAAAAGTACCGCAAATCAATCTTAATTGTAGTTTTGGCCATGTTGTTTATTCGGTTTTCTTCAATGGAAAACGATTGAACAAAGCCTTCTTTGTACAATAACTCTGTTATTTCTAAGCATAACAGGTTGAAATCAACAGAAACACTCTCACGACGACAAAGTGAAGCATTTTTTAGTTTTATCAAAAATTTTATTAACGTGTTTTTCATAGAAATTGTATCTTGCGGATCGGTTTTTGTGTCCAAAAGTGGAATTGAACCACTGACACATGGATTTTCAGTCCATTGCTCTACCACTGAGCTACTCAGACTTGTAAAAAATACACTTAAAACAATAAAGGCAATATAAATTAATAACAAAACAATAAGAAAAGATAAGAAATAAGAAGTAATAACAGTAGTATATATAAGTACTATATTATTATATATAATATATATATATTATATATAATAATATAGTACTATTAATAATATATTATATATATAATATATATATAGTACATATAAGTGTTTTATATCAATTTTTTGCAGTAATTTCTGTATTTTTTTTCTTTTTCACTGCTTTTAAGGTTTCCCTTTCTTTTTTAACGCGCACTTTATAGGATTTGAACCCATAACGGATAGCTTAGAAGGCTATTGCTCTATCCAATTGAGCTAAAAGTGCTGTTTTTCGTTCAAAATAAGCATACTGGGATTTGAACCCAGGGCCTTTGGATTAAAAGTCCATTGCTCTACCGCTGAGCTACACACTTTTCTGTTGGTACCGAAGAGGGGACTTGAACCCCTATTCCTTTAGGAATTAGAACCTAAACCTAACGTGTCTACCAAATTTCACCACTTCGGTTTCGAAATGTCTTCTTTCTTCTTAGTTTTATAGTTTGTTCTAAAAAAAAAGACTTGGTTTAGTAAACCATCTTTGATTTTTTAGCACAAAGGTTTTTTCTTTGGAAGAATACAATTTGTATTTAATTTATTTTTAGGTATGAAACTAATAAAATTGAAACCAGTCACAAATGGCCAACGTCATCAACTAAACTTGCAAAAGAATTTGTTATCTAAAACCAACAAGCTTTTAAAAAGCTCCATTTTAGGGTTGAAGCAGTTTTCTGGCCGGAGTGTTTCCAGCGGCCGAATTACGGTTTGGCACAAAGGGGGTGCTTGCAAGTCGAACTTTCGAAAAATCAACTTTTCTAACACTGCATTTGAAAGTATTGTAATTTGTATTATGTATGATCCGAAGCGAAACTCGTTTGTTTCATTGAATTTTGACCTGTACAAAAAAACTTTTTTTCGTACTCTCGCAACCAATTTTGTTTACCCAGGTTCGCTGGTTTCTTGCTACCAAGTTGCTGAAGAGTTGAGCCTAGGAAATCGTACACTGATTACTAATATTCCCACAGGCTCGCTAGTTCATTCTTTAACGAGCTCTTATGATAGTAAAAAAACTTGTTTCGCGCGCTCGGCCGGCACTTTTTGCCAAATTATTCAAAAAGGGGTTCTGATTAACAAAATTCGATTGCCATCGGGGGTGATTTCTACCGTCCCCCAAGATTCTTATGCAACTTTAGGGGTAGTCTCAAATGCGCAACACAATTCGGTTTGCCTTGGGAAAGCTGGGCGCCGCCGTTTAAAAGGTGTTCGCCCTTGTGTTCGTGGGGTTGCCATGAATCCCGTTGACCATCCGCATGGTGGACGTACAAATGGGGGTCGCCCGTCCGTTACACCTTGGGGGATTCCGACTAAAGGAAAGCCAACTGTTAAAAACTAAATACATTCTTTATGACACGATCTATTTGGAAAGGTCCTTTTGTGGATGCTTTATTGTTTAAACCGAGTTTTTTAACGAACTCTACGGGCGCAAACCCGACCACTAAAATTTGGTCACGAGCGTCCGCTATTCCGGCATTTTTAGTTGGTCACACAGTTTTAGTGCATAACGGCAAGGAGTTTAAAACGCTAGCCGTTACTCGTGAAAAAGTTGGCTTTAAATTTGGGGCGTTTGTATTAACCCGCACGTTTACTAATAAATATAAAACCTTGAAGGTAAAAAAAAAAAAAAAATAATTTTATGGGTCAAAAAGCTAATTTATTGACAGTTCGTAAAACACGGGCTCAAACAAATTTGGTTACCAGTAGTCCAAAACTTTTTATTTATGGGCTTTTGTTTGTACGGTTTTTAGAAAAGTTGTTACGCAAAAAAAACGTTTTGCTTGTTTCGAAAGAAATAAATTTTGAAGCAAACAAGTGCTTTTTAAAGTGTTCTGTTTTTTTTAAAGCTAGCAAGTTATCGTATTATCAGCAGAAGCACAAATTAAAAATACAAAAACCTACGAACCAATTTTGCTTGAACACATTAATTCACAAGCATTTTGCGTTGTTTGATAACAATTTTATTCAAATTTCGTTTGTAAATTTAAACAAATCCTTAAAAAAAGAGGCATTACGTGTTGGTTATTTAAAACTACGCCGTTTTTTAACTTCACTGTTTTCCCGGCGCTTCAATTTTTTTATCGATTTTGTTAAACTGTCGGCATTGTTTGGTGCAACTAAATTGTCGGCTGAATCTTTTTTGTTTTTGCTTGGATTAATTTTCCGAACATTGCCAAAAAAAAAACACAATATGTTTTTGATTTTCAGTCAAATTTTATTTTCAAGCTTTATTTCTAACAAAACAAGTCATACGGGTGAAAAACAAATCTTGGGTGTAAAATTTCTTATCAACGGCCGTTTAAAAGGTAAACCGCGGTCAAATGCCACAACGTTGCTTGTCGGGTCGGTCCCCGTTCAAAGCTTAGAAAAAGATATTCAATTTTCCAAGCTACATGTAAATACGGTTTATGGGGTTTTTGGCTTTCAGCTTTGGGTTTACAGAAAATAAAAAATAGAATATGTTATTAAATCCACGCAATTTTAAATACAAAAAACAACAAAAAGGTAAATCTTTTAATGCTATTGTTGGTCGCTCAACTCCAGGGTTAGCTCAGCTAAAATTCGGATCCATTGGTTTAAAAGCCCTAGCTCCGGGTCGTTTAACAGCTCAACAAATTAATGCCGTTCGTCAATCTATCAACAAACGAATTAAAAAGTTGGGTCGGTTAAAAGTCAATAGTTTTCCACATACACCTATTTCTAAAAAACCGATTGAAGTTCGTATGGGAAAAGGGAAAGGAAATGTAGACCATTGGGTTTTCAAAGTCAAACCTGGCTGCATTTTATATGAAATTGAAACCACTTTCAAAGCGGTTGCTTTAAAAGCATTAAAAAATGGTCAAATACGTTTGCCGATAAAAACAAAAATAATTTTCAACTAAAAAAATGATTGTCAAAAATATTTATACTAACAATTCTGTCGCAATAGAATGTGCGCACGCTAAAAAGTTGTTCAGTGAAAAAATTTACAACAAATTTTTTATACGGAGTTCTGTTCGAAAAGGCAAAAATTTAAAAGTTATTGATAGTGGAAGCAACTTTTTCCACATTCCGTCTCATCAAGTTCTTGGAAGCTCGTTTTATGGAAAGTATATGATTTATACGAGTCAATTGAACAAACATTTAAAATTCAAACATTTTTCTTCTCAGCAGCCTTCTAAAAAAATTGATCTGCTAACAACTTTTTTAATGTTTCCACTAGCTAAACTATCGATGATTCTGATCAAACCTATAAAAGGCGGTTTTCGGGCTTATTGTGCGGGAATGCTAGGGTTTCTTCCACGAAGTCACGGTGCTAAAATCGTTCGTTTTTCACGGCCCAATTTATCAACGGCGGCTTCTTTTTATATCCGGCGTCATGCTTTAAAATGTGAGCGAATCACTCTTGCTCCTGTCTACCGTAAATATTTTGCGTTACGTAACCCAAAACGAAAGTTTTTAATTCTACGATACGTTTTTTTAAGTGTTTTTCAAGTGAATAAACGACACTCTTTAGTTATTCCGAATGCAAGTAAATAAATTAAAAAAGTCTTTAGGGTTTTTATATGGTACAAAAACGGGTTTTGAGGTACCATTTTTTTTTGTTCAAGAGAAACAAGAGGCTAAGGATCAAAAAAATTCATTTCATTTTTCAAAGGCGTTGATGGCTAGACTTTTTAATTTTTCCGTTATGTCGAATTTAGCGTTAAAGTACCCTCTACAAGTGACATTCTTAGCCACTTTGGACGACTTTTTAGTAATGAAGGTCGTCCCCGCTTTTGTTTCCCTGAAAGGGTTTGTTATTACAGAAGATATGGAAGTAATCAAACCTTCCGTTTCAGGTTTAAATACATTTTGTAATACTGAAGGGCTTCTTAAGCAAGACAAAGAGTTTATTGTTTATGAGCGGGTTCAGGGTCTAATAATATAAAATTTTTTTACTTTATGGCAAACATTAGTTTTTTTCAAGTTATTATTGTTTTAATTTTATTATTTTTAATGTTTGGTGACACGCAAACTTTAAAACAAAATTTCCGTCATACCAAATCATTTTTTTTAAAAAAAGAAGAATCTTCCTCCTTGTCACAAAAAAATCAGGAAAAAAGGGATTCGAACCCATAATTTTGGTTTTGGAAACCAATGCTTTACCATTAAACTATTCTCCTAAAGGTTTTTAATACTCAAAACAATTGTTTTTGGTTTGTTAATTGTTAAAAGTTTTATTATTTTAGCACTGTAAGATAAGTTTGAAAGTGTAAGGACAGTTTTATATGTTTTTACTTCAAACTGCTCACGTGCAGATTTATTGACATGTGGTGATTTTAATAAAGTAATACGTTTTTTTCTTACAGGTAAATTAATTACGCTATAAAAAACGTTTAATTTTTTCAAAAAGGCTTGTAAACTTAGCAAATATACGGTTAATGCCATTTTATTTACCGATTGAATTTTTAATTGATATTTAGTAATCATATGTTTTATTTAAACGAATTGTTTTTAAGACTAAAATTTTTTAGCCTCTCATTTTTGTTAGTAATTTTATTCAGTTATGCGTATAAAAATAGTCTCTTATTAATTTTTAGTTTTTCCTTATTAACGTCCGAGTCGGCTGATTTAACAGGTTTGAGCGATTTAATTTATACACATCCAATTGAGCTGGTTAAAATTCACATGCTTTCTGCACTTTTGTTATCTTGCTTTTTGATATTGCCCTATTTTTTTTGGATGATATTAGATTTTTTCCGTTCCAGCTTGACAAAAGCAAATTATTTTAGATTCCGATATTTTCTGCGACAATTTTCGTTTTACGTGTTTACGTTTAATTTTTTATCTTTTGTTTATTTTCTACCTCTTCTTTGGAGTTTTTTTCAAAACTTTAATATTACAAATGAGGTTTTAACACCCTTAACTTTCTTTTTTGAGCTCCGTGTTCAAGAATACTTTAATTTTGTAGTAAATTTTATTTACTTTGTAAATATTTTTAGTTTTATTTTTGTCTTTTTGTTTGGTTTAACTTTTCTGTTCGGTTTATCAACGGTGCTGTACTGGAAAAAACTTTTTTTTTTGTTAAATTTAGTCGCAGCTACGTTTTTAAGTCCACCGGATGTTTCAAGTCAATTGATCAGCTTTGGGCTTCTCACTTTTAGCTTTGAGCTTTATTTTTTTTTTAAGTTGGTGGATTTACACTTAAAGTTGAAAATTAAAAACTTGAGTTATTAATTTTATGGTCGGAAAAGAAGGGATTCGAACCCATGATACAAGTTTTGTATGTTGATTTAGCAAACCAATGCTTTAAGCCACTCAGCCACTTTTCCTTATTTAAAGATTCGTAAACCTTTTTGTTTTTTACGTTTCTTCTTCGCAGGGCGACACCCATTGAAATATTTTTTTCCTTTAATATTAATGATCAATTCTTTTCGCTTAAAGGTAGTTTGTAATTGTTTTAAAACAGCCAGGCGTAGTTTTTTGGGGCTTGTTAAATGTAATACAAAAAAGTCTTGCTCCAAATGTTTTTTAATATTATTTAAAAATGACTGTAAAATAATTTTAGTTGTATATCTCAACGTTTTTTTTGACGTATTTAAATTACACTTCCCTGAAGACGTAGTGTAAACTGTCTTCTTTAAATCATTTAAAGTACAAAATACATTATTTGGCTTTATTTTTATATGGATTTGTTTGTTGAAATTTTTTAAATGATTTTTATATAAATCAACGAAAAGAGGATTCGAAGGATTCGAAGTAAACGTAAAATTTTTTCGTAATCTCAGTCTTCGTATATTTTTCTTATTTTTTAAGTGCTGTAATGTAAAACTTGGAGCTGCTTTTAATGTTTTTTTAAACCCTTTTGCGAATTTTTGTGTAGTTGACACTTTATTTTTTTTTTTTACTTGTTTTTGCATTTGTATGTGTTCTTTGACCTCGAGCAGGATATTTTAATTTATGGCGAACTCCTTTATACGTTCTAGTTTTTATTAAAAACTCAATGAATTCGGACGTTTCATCTTTTAAATTTTTTCCTGTTGTGTAAGTTTTTAGACTTTTATTTATTTTATTTAATTGTTGTTTTTTCAAAATTTTTGGGTTTGCTCGATCATTCAACCCACCCCACTTAAAAAGCTGTTGTGTTCGTTTGTAACCAAGTCCAAAGATATTTTGAATTGTCGTAGAAAAAGGTTTTTGGATCATTTTCATTATTTTTTTCTTTTAAGTACAGGTTTTTGTGCTAAAAAAATCCTCTTCGTCTAATGGTTCGGACATTACCCTTTCACGGCAAAGATATGGGTTCAATTCCCATAGAGGATATCTAATATATTTTATGTAAAGCTTATTTATGGACTTTCTTATTTTAAAATCTTTTTTTCCGGAATTATTTCTTTCGTTATCGATTTTACTACAATTAATGTTTAATGCACGTTTAGTGAACAATTTAAGTTTCAATTTTCCTTTATTTAACAAAGAAATTTTTTGGCAAACTTTTTTTATTTTGCTTTGTGTTTTTTTACTTTTATTGAACTTAAAAATAGAAGGGTTTTTTTCAACTTTTCTTTTTTTGAATGACGAAAGTGGGCGCTTAATAAAATTAATGTTTATCTTAAGTTGTTTAGTAGTTTCTTTTGTTTTATTACGAAGCTTTGTATTACAAAGTCTTAACTTTTTTGAATACTTTTCAATTCTATTGCTTTCAATTCTTTCGTTACTTTTATTAATCAGTTCTTGTGATTTAATTTCAACTTATTTAGTTATTGAAATGCAGGCATTATGCTTTTATATTTTAGCAAGTTTTCGTCGGAATTCGGCCTTTTCAACAGAAGCCGGGCTTAAGTATTTCATTGCAGGTGCATTTATTTCCGGTATTTTTTTATTAGGAGCATCACTAATTTATGGAAGCTTAGGTACCTTAAATTTTAACGCTTTGAACCTATTGTTGTCGTTCAACCTTAATGAGGAATTAATTTATATTAAAATGTTTAGTTTAATTGGAATCCTATTGATAACTATTACTTTACTTTTTAAAGTTGCGGCTGCACCTTTTCATTTTTGGGCACCTGATGTTTATGAAGGCGCGCCGTTAAGCTCAACAATTATTTTTTCCATTCTTCCAAAGTTGGTTATTTTCAGTTTTTTTATCAAGTGGCTTTGTGTTATATCCTCACTATTCTATTCAATAAAAGATTTTTTTGTGGTTATAGGTCTTTTTTCTGTTTTAATTGGAACCTTTTTCGCTCTAAGTCAAAAACGAATGAAACGTTTAATCGTTTATAGTTCAATAGCTCAAATTGGTTTTTTAGTTGCAGCTTTAGAAACTGGGAGCATAAGTGGTTTTTCTTCAATTTTTTTCTTTTTAGTTATTTATATTATCAGTTCGATCTTGATTTGGAATCATTTAACGTTATTTTATAACTTCCAAAAAATAGGAAATTTTTTTAGTTTAAAAAATATTTCGCCTTTTTTTTTAACCAGTTTATCTAATTTATTTAAAACAAATGGATTGTGGGCCTTCTCGTTTTTATTTTTGTTTTTTTCTATAGCGGGAATTCCACCGTTTAGTGGGTTTTTAGCAAAAATCTTTATATTATTTGGACTTATTGAATCAAGTCAATTAGTGGGTTCGATTTTCTTAATCTTGATTAGTGCAATTTCAGTTTTTTATTATATTCGAGTTGTGAAAATTGTCTTTTTTGAATCGAAAGATTTGCAAGATAGCACTGAACAGTTTCAAACAACGTTTAATACCGGCTTATTCAACTATGATTATCTGATCATCAGCTTTTCGCTTTTCGCGCTAATTTTTTTATTTTTCTACCCGACTCTTTTAATGCTAGGCTGTCAATATACAGTTTTAAGTTCTTTTTTTTATTAAATTGATAGTGCAAATATAAAACCTTAAATTTTTGCTTTTTATAAAACAAAAATTTAATTTTTAATTGAGTTTTCATTACTGCCCTTATAAAAATTTTGTTTTATAAGGATGTGTTTTTCAATTATTTTGTTGTGATTTTAGGAACAGTCTATTCTTGTTATTTTCTAATTGTCTTTATTTTAAACTATGCAGATTAAAAAAACTGACGCGTTAAGTAAAATTGTTCCTCTTCTAACTTACCAACGGGTAAATGATGAACAAAATATTGTTGTTTCGCTTAAAAAACTACTTTTTTCTTTAACTTGTTTGAAAAACCATATTTCTTACCAATATAAGTTATTAACGAGTGTAGCTGGCGTTGATTTTTTAGGTAAAGATTATCGCTTCAGTGTAGTTTATGATTTATTAAGCTTAACGTTTAACTCTCGAATCCGTGTGAAAGTTTTTATCAATGAAATCATGTCCGTACCTTCGATTGTTTCTATTTTTAAAAATGCCTCTTGGTGGGAACGTGAAGTGTGGGATATGTATGGTATTTCTTTTAATAATCACCCTGATTTACGTCGAATTTTGACAGATTACGGGTTTGAGGGTCATCCAATGCGTAAAGATTTTCCTTTGTTTGGTTATGTAGAATTTAGATTTGATGAAAATACAAAACGAGTGATAGGCGAGCCTATCGAATTAAGCCAAGAATTTAGAACATTTCAATTCGAAATGCCTTGGGCTTTAACCAATTAATGAAACATTTATGGCAGTTTACAAAAAATTAAAAACGGCACTCTTCGGCTTCAAGAATGACCGTGCGTCATTAACTGTAAGCGAATTATTCGCTCACTTTTTAATCCAACTCTTCGTGCTAGGTATTACTGCGTTGGCGTATTTGAGTTTAGTTATTTTGCTTGCGTACGCTGAATTACAGCATACGATAGCGATATTAATTGTATTGACAATCCAACTGCTACATCGTTGGGCGGCTAATGAATTATATGGTATGGCAGCGTGGTCATGTACTGTGTCAAAATTCATTGTGGCATTTATAATAGCCATGTTGGTAATGCCATATACTGCAGAAAATCCTACAGTAACAGGCGAAAATACTTTCCACCTTTTTCAGGCTATAGTTTTCATTAAAAGTACGCTGAGAATGGGGGCTATGTATATACTGCTCGGTCTCTGTATATTTGATGCACTGCTAGGCTTCATTCTATACTGCTCGGAAAACGAAAGTGAAGTACGAACGGGTTCTCTAATAATGCAAACAATTATTTTACTGGTTTTCGTAACGCTGCTGGAAGTCGAGATCGCTATAACGCTTTTATAACGCTTTAAACAATCCTAATCAGGCTGGCCGAACAAACAATAGTCTATTGAAACCCTAGGCTTTGAAATGTAATACACGAATATAATTGCTTTTGACACCCAGTTTAATTTACATGGAATTTAAGCATGTTCCGGGTTTGAAAGGCATTTACTGCGAAAAACTTTTCTTTCATTTGGTTGTGTAGAATTTAGCTTGGATGAAAATACAAAACGTGTAATAGACGAACCTATTGAATTAACCCAAAAATGTCAAACTTTTCATTTCGACCTGCTTTGATAAAAAATAAATAATATGATTTTAAAAAAAAATGAACTTAGTAGAGAATTAAAAAATTTTACTATTAATTTTGGTCCCCAACATCCTGCAGCTCATGGTGTTTTACGGTTGATTTTAGAGTTAGATGGTGAAGTTGTAGAACGCGCTGATCCACATATTGGACTTCTACATCGGGGTACTGAAAAATTAATTGAAAATAAAACTTACATTCAAGCGTTGCCTTATTTTGACCGCTTAGATTATGTTTCAATGATGGCGCAAGAACATACTTATTCCTTAGCCATTGAAAAAATTGCAGGTATTAAAATCCCACGACGCGCACAAATCATTCGGGTTATTTTTGCAGAAATAACACGTATTTTAAATCACTTGTTAGCCGTTGGTTGTCATGCTTTAGATGTAGGAGCTATGACGCCATTTATTTGGGCGTTTGAAGAACGTGAAAAACTTATGGAGTTTTATGAGCGAGTGTCGGGAGCACGAATGCATGCGGCGTATGTACGACCGGGAGGCGTTAGTTTAGATTTACCTCTAGGTTTTTTAGATGATTTATATTTATTCTGCAACCAATTTAATGTTCGGTTAGATGAAATTGAAGAAATGTTAACTGGAAATAGAATTTGGAAAGAACGTCTTGTTGATATTGGGGTTGTAAGTGCTAAAAAAGCTGTCGATTGGGGTTTTAGCGGCGTTATGCTTCGTGGATCTGGCTTGCCTTGGGATTTGCGTAAAGCGCAACCTTATGAAATTTATTCCGAAATCAATTTTTCTGTGCCAGTAGGAAATAGTGGTGATTGTTATGACCGTTATGTAATTCGAATTGAAGAAATGCGCCAATCTTTAAATATTTTAAATCAAACTATAAAATTAATTGAAGGAGGTCCGATTAAAAACCCAACATCTAAGTTTACTGCGCCTTCTCGATCAGAAATGAAAATTTCTATGGAGGCAGTTATTCATCACTTTAAGCTTTACAGTGAAGGTATAATTTTACCACATGGAGAAACTTATACTGCAACTGAAGCACCTAAAGGTGAGTTTGGAATTTATTTAATTTCGAATAATACTGAAAAACCTTATCGTTGTAAAATTAAAGCTCCTGGTTTTGGTCATTTACAAGCGTTAAATGAAATGTCGAAAGGACATATGATTGCGGATGTAGTAACGATTATCGGTACGCAAGATATTGTTTTTGGAGAAGTCGATCGTTAAATTTGTTCGTTTAGATATAAGTTGTACATTTTTCACTGAAACATAGCCAAATGGAAAGGCATTCGTTTTTGATACGAAAGACTGAAGGTTCAAATCCTTCTGTTTCAATTTTTTCTGCGTTATCTTTAAACATATTATCTATTTTCTTGATAACCATGTGTAGTTCATTATATTTATTATGCTTCTAGAATTTCACACTATTAATCTTTTTAAAATATGCTTTTAACTTTAATTTTCAGTGTTTTACTTTTAAGTCTTTTTTGTTTGTTTTTCATTCCTGTTAGATATGTTCAAACAATTAAAATTTTTTCTTTACTTATTTCTGCAATAATTTTATTTTTATCTTGTACATTGTTAGTAGGGTTTGATTGTAATAATTATTATTTTTCAAATGTTGTAACATACTCATTTGGATCATCTTTAATTAACTTTTCGTTTTCTTTTGGTCTTGATGGAATATCTTTATTTTTTTTCATTTTAACTAGTTTCTTAATTTTCTTATGTATTCTATTTATTTGGAATGATATTCGCTTCAAAGAATTTACATTAAATTTGTTGTTAATCGAGTTATTATTACTATTAGTATTCTCGGTTTTAGACCTTTTTTTATTTTATGTTTTTTTTGAAGCTATTTTAATTCCTATGTTTATTCTAATTGGTATTTGGGGTTCGCGTGAGCGTAAAATCCGCGCGGTTTACTTATTATTTTTCTATACTTTATTTGGTTCTCTTTTAATGTTAATTGGGTTATTATATATCTACTCAATTACGGGTACGTTAAACTTAGAATACCTATTAGCATGGACCTTTACTTTTGAAGAACAATGTTGGCTTTGGCTGTCTTTTTTTTTATCTTTTGCTTCAAAAATTCCGATGTTCCCTTTTCATATTTGGCTACCGGAAGCGCATGTTGAAGCTCCGACGGTTGGCTCAGTTTTATTAGCGGGAATTTTATTAAAATTAGGCGTTTATGGTTTTTTACGTTTTAGTTTAAGTCTTTTTCCAGAAGCTTCATTATACTTCTCACCATTAGTTTATTTACTATCAGTTTTAGGCGTTATTTATGCTTCTTTGAGTGCAATACGACAAACCGATTTAAAACGAATTATTGCCTACTCTTCAGTAGCGCATATGAATTTAGTTACGTTAGGTATTTTCAGTTTTAATATTATTGGTTTAGAAGGGTCGATTTTACAAAGTATTAGCCATGGTTTTGTTTCTGGGGCAATGTTTTTTTTAGTAGGTATTTTATATGACAGGTATCATTCACGTTTACTATATTATTATGGCGGTCTTGTACACCTAATGCCAGTTTATGCAATGTTTTTCTTATTTTTCACTATGGCAAACATTGCACTTCCTGGAACAAGTAGTTTTGTGGGTGAGTTCTTATTATTAGCAGGTATTTACAAAACAAATATTTTAAGTTCTATTATTGGAGCGTTAGGCGTGATTTTATGTGGTGCATACTCTTTATGGTTATATAATAGAATTATATTTGGAAATTTAAAAGTAACGTTTGTTACGATGTTTAAAGATGTTAAATATAATGAGTTTTTAATTTTAATGCCCCTAATGCTTTTAGTACTATTTATGGGCGTTTACCCTTCATTCTTTGCTGAGTATATTCATTTAGCTGTCTGTAACTCTTCAATTATTACTTTATACTAATTAACTTTTGTTTATGTTAGATTCCTACAATTATAATACGAATCAAAAATTCAATCAATACTTATCACATTGTGATTTACTAAATAAATATAATTTGAAAACATTACATGACGTTCCCACTTTAGATAAAATTATGTGTGAAGTTCACTTAAAAGATTTTTTAATTGCGTCAGATTTAAGTAGTTCGGATCAAAACAATTTTATAAGTCAATTAAATTCTTACTTATTGGTTTATATTTTATTAGGGTTTTTACCTTATTTGAATTGTAATAAAAATAAATCAGCTCTATTAAAGTCGGTGAAAAATGTGGATACAAATTACTCTTTAAAACTATGCTTTTCAACGTTAGAAGAGAAAAACACTTTTTTAACTTCGCTTTTTAATGAAAGTTGGAATAAAATAAAAATAGATAATTTTTCTTTATTTAGAGAAAAAAGTACGCTTTTAAATAAAAAAATACGATCAGATTTTATTTTTAATACTATACTGCCCGGCAATTCATTTTTTGAGGTTGAAGATTTTTGGAGTGTATCGGGTAGTATGCCATCAATAAACTTGAAAAATTTAAAATTCCATACAAACTTCTTAATTAAAAATGCTAAAGTAAACAATAAAAAAAATGGACTTAAAAACCTACAATTTTTTTGGATAAGTGGCTGAGTGGTTTAAAGCGTTAGTCTTGAAAACTAAAATATTTCAAAAATATCGTGGGTTCAAATCCCACCTTATCCTTTTAAACTTGTTTTAAAATTCAAATGTTAATTTTAATTATTTTATTACCTTTATTAGGTTTTTTCAGTGGAAGTCTCTTTGGTCGCTTTTTAGGGTCTGGGACATGTTATATCACAACTGGAAGTGTGTTTTTAGCTTTATTGCTATCTTTAGGGTTATTTTATCACGTAGTTTCCAGTGGTGTTGTCTATAAGTTGACGATGGGGGATTGGATTGTTGTAGACTCCTTAAATATTAGTTGGAGCTTTTGTTTTGACAGTTTAACTTCTGTTATGTTAATTGTTGTCACTTTTATTTCTACGTTAGTTCATTTATACTCAACAGAATATATGGAATATGACCCACACCTACCTCGGTTTATGTCATATTTATCACTATTCACCTTCTTTATGCTAATTCTTATTACTGCAAACAATTTTTTACAAATGTTTGTAGGGTGGGAAGGTGTTGGTTTATCATCTTACTTATTAATTAATTTCTGGTTTACTCGTATTCAAGCAAATAAAGCTGCCATTAAAGCTATGTTAATAAATCGTATTGGAGATTTTGCATTGCTTTTAGCTATTTTTGCTATTTATTTTGTTTTTAATAGTTTAGATTATGATACGGTTTTCAGCTTAACGCCATTAATGTTAGATTATAAAATTTTAATTGGGGGGATTAAAATTCCAGCGCTTGATATGATTTGTCTGTTACTTTTTTTTGGAGCTATGGGTAAGTCAGCACAATTGGGTCTACACACCTGGCTACCAGATGCAATGGAAGGACCTACACCAGTTTCCGCGTTGATTCATGCAGCTACTATGGTAACGGCAGGTGTTTTTTTATTGGCACGGTGTTCTCATTTGTTTGAGTACTCTCAATTAGCTTTAAATTTCATTATGTTTATTGGTTCTGCGACTGCCTTTTTTGCTTCTACCACTGGGTTGTTTCAAAATGATATGAAACGAGTTATTGCATATTCAACATGTAGCCAATTAGGCTATATGGTTTTTGCGTGTGGTTTATCTAGTTATGAAGTTGGAATCTTCCATTTATCTAACCACGCTTTTTTTAAAGCTTTATTATTTCTAGGAGCAGGGTCAGTTATACATGCGGTTGCAGATGAACAAGATATGCGAAAAATGGGAGGCTTACGAAACTTATTACCATTTACTTATAGTATTATGTTAATTGGCTCGTTAGCTTTGATGGGTTTTCCATTTTTAACTGGCTTTTATTCAAAAGATACTATTTTAGAAGTTGCTTACGCAAAGTATACTATTTGGGGTCATTTTTCTTATTACTTAGGTACATTTGCGGCGTTTTTTACGGCATTTTATTCAATCCGTTTATTATTTCTCGTTTTTTTAGCTGAACCTAATGGCCATAAAACATCAATATTAAATGCGCATGAAGGTTCTTGGCGTATGACTTTCCCCCTATTTATTTTATCTCTTTTTAGTATTTCAATTGGGTTTTTAACCCGTGACTTATTTATTGGGTTTGGTACGGATTTTTGGGGTATGTCTATTTTTGTTTTACCACAAAACTATGTTTTAACGGATATTGAATTTATTGATTTATTTCACAAACTTTTACCATTAATTATTAGTATTTTAGGTGCCTCATTTGCCTATTTTTTATATTCTTTTGGATTAGAATTTTTTTATAGCATTAAAAAAACTTCAATGTTCAAGCGTATTTATAATTTTTTAAATCGCAAATGGTATTTTGACCGTTTATATAATGAAATTTTTGGACAATATGCATTAAATATCAGTTATCACTTTGCATATAAAAATGTCGATCGAGGTGTTATTGAAAAGTTTGGGCCTTCAGGAATTGTTTCTAGCACTCAATACCTTATAAGAAACTTGAATACTTTACAGAGTGGCCATGTTTATCATTATTTATTTTTGTTTTCTTTTTCTATATTATTATTAATTTTTATAGCAATCTTTTTTTTTCATTTTTTTTCTATAGATATAGTCTTTTTTCTACTTTTTATCTTAGTTTCTATTTAAACAAGTTTTTTCATGGCGAGTATAGCTTAACGGTAGAGTATCAAATTGTGACTTTGAAGGTTATGGGTTCAAATCCCATTATTCGCCCTTTTTTAGCTTACTTGGCGGAATTGGTAGACGCGACAGACTTAAAATTTGTTCCTTTTTAGGGTGTTGGTTCGAGTCCAATAGTGAGCAATTTATTTTGAATTTTATATTAAATATAAATCTTATTTTTTTATGTTCTATAAAAATTTTGTTGAATTTCTAAACCTAGGTATTTTCAATTCTAAGTTTATCGCTTTTTGTGATGTCGCAGAACGATGGCAAATAAGTTTACAAGACCCAGCGACCCCTTCAATGGAAGGTATGATTAATTTTCATAATTATATTATGATTTTTTTAATTGCAATTGGAATCTTTGTTTTATGGATGTTATATAAAGTTGTTGATAATTTTAACGCGGCTTCTCATCCAGTTTCAGAAAAATTCACACATTCAACTTTATTAGAAGTTGTTTGGACGATATTACCAGCTATAATTTTAATGATTATTGCGGTTCCATCTTTTGGGTTGTTATATTCTTTAGATGAGTTGATTGACCCTACTATTACCTTAAAAATTGTAGGTCATCAATGGTATTGGAGTTATGAGTATTCAGATTATGCAACTTTAGAAGGAGGTGAAAGTTTAAACTTTGATTCGTATTTAGTAACAACGGCTGACTTAAACCGTGGAGCCTTTCGTTTATTAGAAGTAGACAATCGTGTGTTACTTCCAATTAATACACATATTCGTTTATTAATTACTGCGGCAGACGTTTTACATTGCTGGGCGGTTCCATCTTTTGGAATTAAAGTTGATGCGTGTCCGGGCCGTTTAAGTCAAGCTTCTTTATTTATAAAGCGTGAAGGATACTTTTATGGGCAATGTAGTGAAATTTGTGGGGTGAACCATGGGTTCATGCCAATTGTTGTACGTGGAGTCTATGTTGATAAATTTATTAAATGGATTTCGTCAAAACTAGATAACTTAATTTTAAATTAATTTTTATGTCATTAAATCGTTGGAACAAACATAGTATATTATCATTTATTGATTCTCATATTATCAATTACCCAACTCCCATAAATTTAAATTATATGTGGAGTTTTGGATCATCAGCTGGAATTTGTCTTGCAATTCAAATTTTAACTGGTATTTTTTTAGCAATGCATTATTCCTCTCATGTGGACTATGCATTTAGTAGCGTTGAACATATTATGCGTGATGTAAATAATGGATGGTTAATTCGTTACCTGCATGCAAATGGAGCTTCAATGTTTTTTATTGTTACTTACTGTCATATTTTTCGCGGGTTGTATTTTGGATCGTATATGGCTCCACGTGGTTCCTTATGGAATAGCGGGGTTATTATTTTTTTATTAATGATGGGAACCGGATTTATGGGTTATGTTTTACCTTGGGGGCAAATGAGCTTTTGGGGTGCTACTGTAATTACTAATTTAGCATCTGCTGTTCCATTTATTGGAGGCGCTATTGTTGAATGGTTGTGGGGTGGTTTTTCGGTTGACAATGCAACCTTAAATCGTTTTTTTAGTCTTCATTACCTATTACCTTTTGTAATCACAGGTTTAGTCCTTGTCCATTTAAGTTTACTTCATACGGTTGGTTCAAACAACCCCTTAGGAATAAATAAAAATGTTGATAGTGTTTCATTTTATCCTTATTTTTATGTAAAAGATCTTTTAGCTTTTTTTGGGTTAATTGCTCTTTTTTCCTTCTTTGTATTTTTTTTTCCTAATGCGCTAGGACATGCGGATAATTACATCCCAGCAAACCCGTTAGTTACACCAGCTCATATTGTACCTGAGTGGTATTTTTTACCATTTTATGCAATTTTACGTTCAATCCCAGACAAGTTAGGGGGGGTTGTTGCAATGGTTGCAGCTATTTTAATTTTATTACTTCTTCCAGTAATAAATACATCAGAAATTCGTAGCAGTAAATTTCGACCGTTATATGGAATTGCGTATTGGTTTTTAGTTTCGGATTTTTTAATCTTGGGATGGATTGGACAACAACCTGTTGAAACTCCATTTTTAGAAGTAGGTCAGATTGCGACTGGCTTTTATTTTTTATTCTTTTTATTCTTCTTTCCTTTAATAGGCTTAGTAGAAAAAGAATTAGTGCGTTATAAAAAAAATTAATTAACGTTTTTTATTCTTAAGAATGTGATTCCCTTTAATAAAATAATATACAATAATTAAAAATTTTAAGACAAAATTATGATTGAAATAAAAATTAATAATGTTAATTTTTTAGTGAAAAAAAATATTTCAATTTTAGAGGCTTGCAAATATGTAGGTATAACAATTCCACGGTTTTGTTACCATGAGACTTTGTCTGTTGCAGGTAATTGTCGTATGTGTTTGGTTGAAGTGGAAAACAATCCAAAACCTATTTCTTCATGTACTCGCCCAATTGAAAACAATATGGCTATTTTTGTTGATACACCTTTAGTTAAAAAAGCACGTGAAAATGTAATTGAAACATTGTTATTAAATCATCCGTTAGATTGTCCTATTTGTGATCAAGGAGGTGAATGTGATTTGCAAGACCAAACAAAAGTTTTTGGTAGTGATTCAAGTCGTTTTTTTTTTAATAAGCGTGGGGTAGAAGACAAAAATTGTGGCCCTCTTATTAAAACGATTATGACACGTTGTATTCATTGTACGCGATGTGTTCGTTTCGGAACCGAAGTAGCGGGGGTCGATTTTTTAGGGACTTTGAACCGTGGCACATCTACTGAAATTGGAAGTTATACAACAAAAACTTTTTCTTCTGAAATTTCAGGCAATGTTATTGATTTATGTCCAGTTGGGGCTTTAACTTCCAAGCCATATGCTTTCAAAGCACGGCCTTGGGAGTTAAAAGTTAATGAAACTATTGACCTTACTGATAGTAGCGGAAGTAATCTTTATGTGAATTTCAAAGAAACTGAAATAATGCGCATTTTACCTAAAAACAATACGGAAATAAATCAAACGCTGATCTCAGATAAAGCTCGCTTTTCATATGATGCTATTAAAAACCATCGCCTACAAAAAATTTTTGTTAAGTCCCAAACTGCTTCAAAGCTTTTTGAACTAAGTAATTGGCCGGCCCTTTTAAAAAAATTGGATTTTTTATTATTTTCTAAGTGTAATCAAAAGGTTTTATTTTTAATTGATGAAGAACTAGATTTGGAATCTCTAACTTTATTAAAAACCTTACAAAACTCATTTCCTAACAATATTAATATTAAACTGCATCAAAAGTCTCTTTTAACCTCAAACAATGCTTTTTTAAGCTGGACTAATAACAAGTTCAATGAGTTGAAAAAAGAAAGTAAATATTGTTTTTTATTATCATCGAATGTTAGATTAGAAAGTGCCATTTTAAATGCCAAACTACGGACTAAAGTTGTTTCGCAAACTTTTAATGTATTTAGCTTAGGTCATAATTTTCACTCAAGTTTTCCTTTAAAATTCGTTAATATTAATTTAGACAAAATCTTAAAAATATTTGAAGCTAAAAGTAGCCTGTCGTCTTTATTAGTAAAAAAAGAATTTCCCTTAATTATTTTCGGAACTTCGTTTAAAAAACGCTTCCAGGGAACTTTCAATTTTCTTGCATTTTTTAAAACAATAATTCCAAGTGCTATTATTTTAGACGTTACAAAATCTGCTAATAGTACCATAGCTCCATTTTTCAACTTTAAAGCGAGTTCGACAAATGACTTTGAAGCGACGGATATTGTCTTTGCCTTAAATCTAGAGGATAATATTTCATTACGTAAAAATCTTTTTGGGCTGGAAAAAAAAATTGTATGGTTTAATACTCATGGGTCCTCAATTTCTAAACAAAGTTCTGTTTTAATTCCGGTTTTAACTAGCTTCGAAATAGAAAATAAGTATATGAATTTAGAACAACGACCTCAAAAAACTTTAAAATCATTAAATGGCATTGGCGATGCACGTGATTTAAAAAAGATACTTAAAGCGTTATATTCAAAGAAATTGAACTTAAAAAAAAGCTCACAGTCGTTGAATTTTTTAAATGAAATGATTGAGCACCCTAATAAGTTTAAAACATTAGCTAATACTTTGACAAAACAAACGTTATTAAATTCGAATTATTTGAAAATGAAAAATGTTGTAATGAATTATCCTTTAAAATCATCTTTAGAAGATTTTTACCTTTCCAACTTGTTTACAAAAAATTCAAAAGTAATGGCTCAATGCTCACAAGGAGTACGTAAAACGTTTAACAATTTTTTTATTGATTAGATAACATAACGGTAATGTTTAAGATTGCAAATCTTACAAAAAGGGTTCGACTCCCTTTCTAATCTATTAACTGTACCAAGGAAAAATGGCTGAGTGGTTAAAAGCGGTAGATTGTAAATCTATTGGTAAAATCCTACGTAGGTTCGAATCCTACTTTTTCCAACACAATTAAAACTGTAATTTGTGAGACTGATTTTTTTTAGAACTCTTAAACTCAAGCTTTAAAATTATTCTACCTATTTCCTTTAAAAAGCGCTCGAAGCTTTCAACTTTTTCAGCCTGAAAGTACGCTTCGCTGTTTTTTATAAAAAAGGTTGTTTTTTGCATAATATTAAAAAGCAAGGAGCCAAAAAGATTTATAAAATATCTTCGCTCTCACAAATTATACTTTTAACTTAGTATAAGTACAGTACCTTACAACGACTTTTAAGACCTTAAAAAAAGGGAGTTTTTTTTTCTTTTCTTTTATATGCACTTTCTTTAATTTTTTAGCCTGCTAGGATATCTTTTTTTATAAGAGTAAATTAACAGGTGTTTATGTAAAGATAGATTTGAAGGGGAAAGAAATAAAAAATGACGCCTTTTTAAGGTCTTAAAAGTCGTTGTAAGGTACTGTACTTATACTAAGTTAAAAGTATAATTTGTGAGAGCGAAGATATTTTA
>JACKZZ010015526.1_pt1 | contig 37464 bp, 19 predicted proteins | sample 8027871 | NCBI WGS metagenome assembly JACKZZ01 (sample SAMN15724774, study PRJNA655200) | protist metagenome | isolation source: fluorescence activated cell sorting (FACS) single amplified genomes of... | place: USA: West Boothbay Harbor, Gulf of Maine | collected 2000-07-19
TGCACTGTAACCTACATTATGATTCAATCTAGTAATAACAATATCTGTCCTTCGCTTTCACCTCCGCTCTAAAAACAATATTTATCCCTCGCTCTCACCTCCGCCTCCGTCATCTTTTCCAAAGGAACCTTACAAACTAACGCCATCATCACCATCGTCCCTGTTTCTCTGTTCCGGATCACTAACACAAAAGGTTTGTCAAACACCAGATGCATCGGGGGCTTGGGATATTGTGGCACTGCGGAGTCTTCCATGTACATAAAATCTCCACATTGAGAGTTAACACCCATTACTACCACAGAAGCCGCTTTCACACCAAGTTCATCGACCTTTAAAATAGAGGTAGAAATCCAGGATTCGATCGTCGGAGAGGTATCGGTCTTGCCTTGAGCTTTGCTCATGTCGGCATCGTAGAAGTTGGGAAAAGCGGTTTTTCCGGCTTTTTGTAGGGAGGGAACCCCGTTTTCGGAGAACCTGCGGGAGAGGGTTCAACAAACTTCAACTTTAGAGTGGAACATAAAAAGTACTCACTTAAAACACTTACTTAAAACTTTGTCAACTCAGATTCACAAGTCTAAGTCGCCGCCGGGACCTAATCTAGTAAAACTTACTAATACAGACCATCCTCTCCCCCCATTTTATCCATCAAATCAATTCTCAAACAACTTACAATCCATCCTCTCCTCCCATCTTCTCCATGAGATTGATTGTGTCTTCAATTTCGAATTGGGGCAATCTGAACTGCACTTTGTCATCCAACAGCGCAAATCGGTCCCTCCCCTCCATGTACCCTTCCTCAGTTGCTCCAAAATTCCCTGATTCCCGCCGTGGAAACGTAAACAATCCCCTATTCGCCCGCGACACAGCACTCTCTCCACTGGGGCCGCTGCCAACACTGCTTTTCAAACTTTCACCAGCAACAGACTGAGACAGATCACACAGTCCAAACGCGTCCTCAATAGATTCCCCGTTTTTCAACCCTCCGAGTTTCAGTGTCAGAGCGCGGATCCACTTCGGACTTATCTCACAATCTCTAAAATCTTTTTCCCCAGAACTATCTCCTATAACCTCTTTTTTTGCATACCCGTCTTTCCCCATCTCCGTCCTATTTTTCTTTATCTTATACCCCAAAACAGGGGTGAACACCGCCGTCTCAAAACACGAATCCCCGTTTGTGGCGTGTTTCGGGTAGTCAGGCTCGCCACTCACTGGATCTGTTGGGAGGCTCCCATCCCTCTCCGGGTCCGGCCTCCGGTAATTCACTTTAGCGATAGCGGCGTAGAACTTCTGAGGAGATTCGCCTGATATTACATTGTCATGTGCATTGCCATCTACTGACCCTAGCTCCGCGTTATCGTTCACACTCATCGGGAAGTGATGTGAAAAAAATCCCCTAGCTATGTTTTCCATGTCCTCACGGGTTGGGTCTTGTTCGACTATCTCCTCTTTCGTTTGATTAGTCGCGATCATGAAGGGGGTGTAATACTCGGTTGGTATATCACCCCACCCACAACTCCTAAACTCAAACAAACTTCCGGATAATATTTCGACGTTAGACTCAGGTAACTCAGAGTCAGCTGTATTTCCCCAACCAAACCCACTCCCCGACACCTCGATAGACCTGGGCACCTTAAACAGCAAAGTGCTCCATATCCCCTGGAAAGCGGTGATAGACATCAAAATGCTGTGCCTGAACCCCGGGATAAGCTCGGGATCCTCTTCAAAAACACCATTGATCATACCGAGAGTCTCGGTTGAGATGAAGTCGTTGAGCCTGCCAGCCCCCCATTCCTCTAGTCTCTCAGCCTCACAGCCCCACTTTTTATTCAACCTCTCCACAAACCCGGAATCCAACTTGCACTCTTTCTCCCAGTTAAAAATCTTGTTAACCGTCCGGAAGAACTTTATGTCCGGGTGGCCTAGTACTACACTATCTTTGGCTGCTGACGACGGCATTTTGGAGATATCGGCTAGGTAGGTTGCGTTGAGAGCGGAGATACAGGCGTTGACGAAGTCGGGACTGGGTGTATTATTATTTTGTTTTCCATTGAACAAAAACGCCGATAGGAGGGTCGCAAGCTCTGGCGCTTCTACGTTGCCGGACTCGAGCAAAAGGGAGAGATTTGCGATTATTGTTAGGGGCGAAAAGATGATGTTCTCGTGAATCCCGTTGTAACGGGTTTGTCCATTTTGGGTGTTCTCTGGGTCTCCATCTGCCTCAGTTTGGTACAGTTTGTCGAAAAAAACCGAGCCGAACGTGTTGTAGAGGTTCAGCTTCGAGGCGTCGAGGGATTGAGAGAAGTCACTGTCACCCAAGCTGCCTTTCGAAGAGTCAGAATTAGACTTAGTTGTAACACCACCCAGTTGATTTGAAAAAATCCCCAAAGCGGTTGTGTTCGGGCTCAGCGAGAGTTTCGGGACGATGTTGTGGGGATTCAGGGTGGCTTGTTTGGCGTAGTCGAAGGCAGAGGCTGAGCCTGTGTCGGACATGGCTTTGACTTTTTGGTGACTCGGTGTACGGAATCAAAAACAAAGTTGTGCAAGTTGCAACAGTTACACAGGTAAACTTTTAATAGACTTATAGTTCCACAGTTGTGCCTAAACGATAGATCATAGAAGTAGTCCTGCAAGTTTATGTGGATAAAGGTCAGGATATAAATGTGACTCAATGATGTTTTTTGAAATAGAGTCTGAACATTGGAAGGAGATTCTGAAATACAAGATATTAATAGTATTTACTCAAGAAGTACTTTAACATTTAACAGTGTTTAAGTCAAGAGAAAGAAAGACTTTCGGACCTGTATTTTAAAATTTCGCAGCCGTATTTGAATTTAGCCTGGAAGTCTAAGCGTAAAATTTGGATTTTTTATTTGAATGTTCAATGACGACCAGAGTGATGTGAACGGATTTAGGACTATATCGGATTCGGAAAACTTTTGGATTATAATGGCTCAACAATCCTCAGGCTCAGCTTAACATTTTCGTGAACAGAAGTATCTGCATAAGAAATAATTACAGTCGAGTTGCCGGAGCTTGAGCCAAAATTCTTGGCTGTCCCGCAAGGTTCAAGTCGTGTCAGATAAGCAATTACAGTGGGTTCACCGTTACCGGCAATGTTTAGAAATGTGTGAATCTGAATCAGCACGGTTTAGTATAATACAAAACGCTCAGTTTTTCAAACTTTAACTAAGAAACTTTAACTAAGACTACTTATTAGTACCCAAAATTTAAAAACATCTTAAACGCTCTCTCAATAGCAGGCGGTCTTTTGACAACTTCTATAGACAAGAACCGAGTCAACATCGAACTATTAATTTCCGCATAAATTTCACAGACCCTGGATAACAACACTAACACTTCTCTTGCCCCCATCTCATCCCAAACCAAAACATCCAACAACTCAAAACCCACCCTCCTTCTTAAACATCTGCTCTCCCGCCTCAACCCCCCCAACTTCCATGCACTGGGTTATCAAAATAAACCATTTTTCAAAGTTACTTTCCCCATCATTCTCATTCTCCCCGCCTTTAAACTCAGTCTTCACCGATTCGGCGTAAAAAGGCTTCGCTTTCTCACACACCTTGGACTCTTTTACCATGTTAAATTGTCCCTCGACTATTTTGACATCGTCTTCGTTGCCATCTTCGATGAATCCCGTGGAGTCCATCTGGTCCCAGACGCAGGCTAGGAGGTCGGCCTGAGATATAGAAAATAATTTCCTATGTACAGTGTCAAAATCACAGTGGCCCTCTCTCTTCTTGCGCACTTAAACTTTCAGTTGTCATTGAAGATCCAATTTAACTTTTTAGGTAGTGTTACTGTAACACCTTCGTGACATCATTATCATTATGGGGCCCAGAAATTTTTTTGACAACTAACAAACTTACTCAAATTTTATTACTTAATTAAGTATTTAATTGATTCAGAATTTCAATCAGGCTGAGATCAAGTTACAGTGTTGCATTAGTATCCAATATACCTCGGCCTGAGCCTTTTCGTCGTCGCCAGCTTTTTCGAGTTTTGAGAAGGAGTATTGGATGCATTCAAATATCTTGTAGAACCTGTCCTGCTTTTTTTCTAGATTTCTCAAATTATAAGGTAAAATAGGACTATAAAAAAAAACATATCCTTTTTCACCTTATAATTTGAAGAATTCAGAATTAAATTGGTAGAACCTGTCCTCGTCAGGGATTTTCGCGCGGAGAGTGTAGATGGACTGGAGAAAAGCGATTCCAGCGTTTTCCATGATGGGACTCAGGCTGAGATTTAAATTAGTCTAATATTGATTAGTCTAATATTGAACGTCACTTAAAGTCATGACAAATTTCGAAACTTTGGATACTTTTAAATATGTCAATGTACATCACTAGAATTTAAATTAAGTTACGCAGATTTTCAAAATTACAGATAGTAATAGACCGTCTTAAAAGTGAAAAGTATTCTCAAAGGTCTCAGATTTTGGCACTGAGTCTAGTCGCTCCAAAACTTAAAGCAGCATCGTGGTAGTAAGTAATGCGCCGAGCCAGAGCAGCATATAGATCAAGCTCCGACTAGTCTCGAACATGACTATAAGAATCTTCTTTCTTTCAAGTAGTATGCCAGTCTGTAGCCACATCTGGACGCAAGAAACGTCGCCTGATCGAACGCAGATTGGTATATTTAACAAGGTGAACAAGAATTATGGGATTTTTTTGATTGAACAACACTCGACATTTTTGAGCAGAACAAATGTATGGACATCTTCAGACAAGTCAAAACTAAGATTAGCAATCTTAGTAAGGTTTCACCGTGACCAATGCCATGAGAATGTCATTACTATGTCGCAGCTGGCTGCACATGGACTGATTTTTTTTTTTGTATTTATACGTTCAAGTGGTTAGGGCGTACATCGCAGATGTCACCTCGTGTCACTTGCTGTTCATACACTAGTTTAAGCTGGGGCGAACAATTATTCAAAGGCGCCTCACGTCACTTAAATTGAAACTATGTAGTGATTTTTTTGCTTTGCTAGCACTCTTTCCCCTCAGAAAGATAGCTATTATCGGTATACTTGTCGTTGTAAACAGCCTGAGCTGTAGTTATGTTAAGAGTTTTATTATGCGCACAAATCGTAGTGGCTTTTGGTACGTAGGGAGTGGAGGCTCAGTCCAGTATAATGGATCAGACCTAAAAAAAACACCGCAGTAAACTTAGAGTAAAATATGAAGACTGTCCTCTTCATCCCAAGTCCCTAAAGTCAGTCAGATAACAGATAGGTTGTATTCAGGCTGCGGTAGATACTGAAGAAAGGAAGTGGCACGCCATTCCATAGTGAGATTACTTACTTACCTGTATGGTTTGAGAATCATAAGTTATTTATAGTGTTAAGTTCGATATTGATAAGATGCTGACCAATCTAGACGTCGTACTTAGTCTCAACTATATTCTTTCGCTACCAGATAATGTTGCACTCATCAGTCTCATGTGAGTTATAAGTACATTTTTCGCCTAGATAAAATATTACGTCAGATGTCAGATATTTGTTGTTAAAGTCAAGTCTGTTATATTCTGTAGATTGCGACTCTGTGTGTCACAGTGTTAGTTCTTTTTCAAATTCTAAAATTTCTCGGTATTTCAGTCTTCCTACCTAGCCTCGCCTGGTTTCGTGTAGACTTTCAACTGGTTCCCCAGTGAATGTGTTGGCCATACGCTCTTCAGGGACGAGTTCTGGAAATACATCCCTGCATGAATGCCATTTTTTCAGCTGGTCGAGACAAAGTGAATGTGAGATTTCAGATTTATATGAATAAGGTATTTCGTTTATGGGAAAGCGTTTTTTTTCAAGTGGATCATGACTCGGTCCATCTAAAATCATACGAACTGTGTGGTCAGCTTGTATTGTCAGGAGCTTTTGAATTTGTTTAAATTCATCAAAAGATAATTTTACGTTGTTGAGCTCTGCAGAATCAGATTTGGTGTTCTCCATTAGCCGATTAAAAGTTTCTGACAACGCCATCTTGTAGAAGCTTAGCTCTGGTGCGAATTTTACAAATCCTGTGAATGACTGAAATTGGATAAGCGGAAGCAGCGATTCAGCATGAACATCGATGACTGAGGTTGTGTCGCTGTTTGACGCAAATTTTTGCTTAGCATATTTCTCGTTGATTTTCAAAAGGCTCATGTTGTACTGACAGGTCCATACGAAAGCTGCTCGAGAAACCAGTCTCATCTCAATGTTCTTCTCGAAAAGTCCCTGATACGTAATAGGCACCAGCGTATCAAGAAACCATGGCTTGAGTACTTCACTTAGAATGACAGGAAGAGCAGCGCCTGATTTGACAGCTTCATCATAGTCGTTTTTTACTTTGTCGAAACTTTCAGAAAGCTTCGTTGTGTATTCCTTTTTTGTAGCAGCACGATCCTGGTCTTTTATATTATCATTCAAGTACTTCTGAACTCTCTGCTTTATCTGGGACTCTGGCATATTAGAATCTATGCGGAATTCAAGGCCGGTTGCAGTGGCTTCATCATCTTCAAGCTTGGCCCATGTCATTTCTTTCGGAAGCGATGATGACATTAAATGCTCTACCCATTCTTGCTGGTAGGCACAAACAAATTTATTCGACGGATTAGTAACACTCATAAGGTGGCCAGGTATGTCAATCGAAAACTCTGTCGTGAAATAGGTTTCGAGTTTCGAAAAGGCGTTATTATATTTGACTGCGAAGTCATCTGTTCCTAGGCTCGGAAAGATTTGATCCATAATCTCAGTGTAAAATTCAGATGCTTTCATCAATTCCTCAACTTCCGTCTTCATAGAGGCGCATTCAGGATGCTGTTGGCAATGATCGATTATGCCAATATCAGCTGCTTCTTTTCTTTGCGCAGTCATTTTTTTACAGTAGTTTTCAAGCTCGAGTTTCTTGGCATAGATCTGGGAAATATTTTTGTAGTGTTCTCTTACAAGACAAGAACAGGAAGCGATAAAAGGGTGCTCTTCAGCTTCTTCTTGTTGTTTTTCCGGGAGTACTTTCTTCAATGCGTCCAGAACGGGAGTGACCTTCTCTGCCATAAATTGATTAGCTCGAGCTTCACTGATTTGATCCATAGACCGTCCTTTAATGTTGGGATCATCCGAGTTAAAGGCATTTTCAAGATCTTTTAGCTCCTCAGTACTAAATTTAGCCATCTCAAAAGTCAAAGTGGGAAGAGGTTCAGCCGCAACGGTTTCCTTACCACTTTTCAAAGAGAGTAAACTAGCCGGGATTTGGAACTTGACCTTCTCTGCCTTTTCAGCGGCTGCAGTGATGAGCTGAGTCACCTCCTGGAAAGTTGCCTTTTCATTGATCTTTGTAGTGGAAACAGTAACCTGACCAGTACCAGTCCCAGGCTGTTGCTCATCACCATCTGTTTTCAATCCATCTTTGGTGTTGGACTTCTGCAGAAAGCAACCGCAGCAAATGCAGTAACTCACAAAGGCGATGATCGCGGAGCAGGTGCACGCCATCTTGGTTGAGTGTGGGGAGAGAGAAAATAAGGTATTACTTGGAGTAAAGGTTTGGATAAGAAGTGCGCCAACGCTAAAGCTTGGCTTGTAACTAAAAACTATGTGATACAACTGAATAAGCTCTGTCGAACTAATTTCGAGAAAGCGTGATAGCCAAAGCTGTGTACTGAACTAATGGTAGCTTAAAGTACTTGTCGAGACACTAATAACTATCTGGCTGAGATGTGAAGATAAACTAGGAAAAGCTTAAGCGGTGCTGGAGAAGATAGCGCTAAAACTAAAGAGAGTAGATCAAAGATCAAACTACGGTAGTGTAAACACTGGTCCTGACTGTAGGAATCGGAAATTGAACGAGGGTTATCGTGTGTTATTCTTCAAGTTTTCTTGGGTCATAGGAGCTGAAAAAGATCACATGATGCATGATCAAAAAGGAAGAAAACTGTATTGAAAGACAGTGACAAATCCAAACATTTTACGGATCAAGAAAAAATTATAAATATATTTCGACGATTGTCACTGTGTATTTTGATTTTAAAGTCGAATTGCTGCCATTTGAGAAAGGATCAGTGTCATTCGGAATTTAGAGATACGACTTAGAACAGAGATTGAAAGAAACAATCGGATAGAGATTCACAGAATTATCGCTGGCGTTAGATGACAGACATATAGATGTCAATGTGTATTAGTAGACATAGTATGAAAGAAGTTTTATGTGTACCCGTCGCGCACATACGAATGCAGATTTTCTCATTTTCTGTTTTTTTTGTGTGTATAGATTTTTTATTGTTTTTGTGTTTTTATCAGACCAACTCCATATAGTCACAGTGAGCGTGTTTATCATAGGTTGATCTTCAATCATGTAGCATCTAAGCGTATGATTTCGCCATGCTGCTTAAATTTAAGCATTTACGTTTATTATTGTTTATAGGCTGCTGAACTCGTTGAAGCCGGGATTAAACGAAGAGCTACTACCTGCGATAATGAGATATTGTCGTGTTAGAGTATTCATATCTAGGTCTTAAGTTAAAGAGAGGACAGAACAAATACGCATCTCGAAAGAGGTACGCTCGGTTAGTCCGGGTGCTTGGTTGATGATAGGTGGTAAATAAGACATTGAACAAACTAACATAGCGTTTGTACCTCATATTCTCTACATGAAATTGGTCTAATCTGTGTTGTCGGTGTTTTGTCATCGATACTTAAACAGCATTTGGCTACTACACACTATGATTAGCACAAACTTAAAACTGTATTATCGGGACGTTCGTTACTACTGTAACTAATACTGCTATTATTGTCGGGACGTCGTATGGATCATGATGTATGAAAGTAGGTCACTGTGACTGTATTACTATTTAAACGGTTTGATCGAGATTCAGTTTACCAGAAGGAATTAATATTCGTATCAAGGCGAGCTATAATTGTATGTTGATCCAGGTCTAGGAGAGCAGTCCTGGATTGTCGTCGATGTTTGACCTGCTGATAATCTCATATTTGTGTTGCTGCGCTGAGTACGATTTTTTTCTGGTGAAATACGTTAATAATGAATGTAGTAACTACTGAGCTTATTTTTCACTTACAAGCGTAAGACTGTATTATCGGAGAGTTAAATGGATGAATAAAAGTAGGTCAATGACAATGTAATAATTGGACTATGTACGTTTGATTGAGATTTAGATTACAGTTACTCGAGAGTCACTTTACGTTCAACTGTACAGTACTTCATTTTATGTGCTGATGTTCGTTATTTGTACTACTACTACTACTTCATTTTATCATGATTAGCTGCGTGTCGATCTCGGTTTTGGAGAGAAACCCTGGACCAGAATAGTCGTTTCTACCGATAATCGATAAATTCTAGTGGAGCTCAATTAATGATAAAATTGATCTGATTCTGAATATGTAGATGTCGACAAAGAGTGATGCTTGACAGATGATGACTTTCTCGTCTCAGTCTGGCTGTCGTTTTAGTTAGCACTAACTTCGTCAAGGGCTTAGGTTACCAAATCCATATTGAATTTGGATACTTGTCAGGCTCAGTCTGTTCTAAGAATATGAATTCGATCTAAAATTGTAATACTAAGTCTACCAGCTATTCTGCATATATAATGTTTGCATAAAAAAATCACAGGACCAGAGACACTGACTCTGAAAAGTTTTTACTAATACATAGTTGTGGTGTTACTGTATTGAAATGCTTCACTGGTGAAGAGATGGGCCAATAATCAATGATCATTGTAGGCTTGATAGAGCCTAAGTTTCGTTAGTGAAAAGATAAATCGAATCTAAAGAGAAAAGTAGTACCAAGGTACAGCTAGTAGAACATACATCAGTTAGCCTAGCGGTCTAAACGTCGGTCTTCATTGTTCAGATGTATGTTCTACTATACATCCCCAATAGCATCTATTTGGTCAAGCTGATGCCTTCCAATTGATTTGATTAAATCCTCCCTGCTCAAAAAAGTCGCATCGCTCTCCCTGTCGGGTTCAAATCTAGACAATTTTGTGCGTGAATGTCGACGTTCATCTTCGTATTGTACGTCCCAGATACGATATGTTGTAGTTTTTATCTCTCCGTTGAAAGTTCTATATTTTCGAAAAATGATGTCGCCATTCAAATTTGGATGATAGTATAGGATGTAGGCAAATGTATTGTCTTCATCAGTGCTGATGTCCATCCAGCGGTCTTTGTTAGAGTCTATAATATTGCTATAGCATTCTGGTTCATCGCATTCACTCCGTGCATAGCGAAGTGCGGATATCATATGAAAATTCAGTGTATGACTAAAACTTTCGAGCATCCTCAAGTTTTTCTCAAAATGATAAACTGCTTTGTGATCGCTTGGATCATATGTATCTTCGCAAGAGAGGTCAGGGAGTGCTTTGAATTCAATTATTTCGTCAATGTCATACTCCAAAGTACCTTCTTGGGCACGCACTGCCTTGGCCAAGAAGTATTCATTTGTCGCTTCAACAAAAGCTTCGTCTGAAAGGGGTAGAGATCCGGGATCGACCTTCGGGATTAGAAAGAATTCGACAAAAGCGTACCTCCATTTGGGTATACTTTCAACATCAACATCTTCAATGTTGCAAAAATAATGATACAAAAAAGCTTTGATATACGATACCGGTCTTCTTGTTTCTGACTGCAAATTTATAAGCATCGGGTGTCCAGTGGACGGCAATAGGGTCAGCACCCCGCCGGGGCCCGCCCACATGCCGTCCTTTGGAATCATCATCACCCTGTTGGATGAACTCTCAAGGACGTGTTGAAGGGTTTCATAGATATGTCTAGGAGCAGGTTCATCGCACCTGATCCAGGACACGGAGGATACCAGCTGACTCTCACTCTGAGACTGAGGCTGTGCGGAAGGTGAATTTGCGGTCGTTGGTAAAACCTCCTGAACTGGTGGTGCAATTACACTGTCAGTGTTTCGGTCAGGCTCCCAAACGTTGGGGAAAGGTCTCCTTTCCGGTCTCCTTTCCTTCTCCTTCTGAGCAGCAAATTTTGCAGTGCCAGCTGCCATTCCTGGCTTAGCCGAGAAGAGAGCGAGGCCAGCCAAAATACGGATGTTGGATGACATGTTCACAAGCTGATTACACGAGAGACTCAGTGTAATCTATTTAGAATAAGTACTGTACTTAATTTAGACTAAGTCTAAATCTAAAAGATGAACTAAGGCTGAAAGATCCGCTCTAGGGCAAAATCTAACAAAAGTCTGCGATGTGCTCCACCGTTGACGGAGAAACACAACTACAAGTCTCACTGGCGTATTAGCAATAATAAAGTGATATACAAATTCAGAATCAGTATGCGTATCAGTGCCATTTCAAGATTAGCAAGAGCTCAAGACTGCTTTTGACTATACATTGGATCACGATGATGATCATTGTTATTAGATCAAATTATAGGAGGACTCAAAGACCAAGATTTAAAAATTGAGTTGAAGATCTGTAAATTGTAAAACAATGGTAGGAAGACACAGTCGGATTCTGGTATTCATAGTCAAATCAAAAAAAGACTGCAAGAAAAAAATGTGACAAAGAACCTGAAGAGCAGACAGAGGATATGCCTGGGCCATTGCTAAATCAAATTTTTTGAAAAATTTAAAAATCACTCTAGTTCTGGGTTTCAAACCTGTGAACACACACTTACAAACTCAGGTAAGAATTATCGCTGGTGTCAGGCCTATAGGCATACAACAGTAGTACGACAAGGCGTTTTTCTGCGCGCACCAATGACACGAATGCAGATTTTTTTCTCATTTTCTGTTTTTTTTGTGTGTATAGATTTTGTTATGTTTTTGTGTTTTTATCAGAACAGTTCCATATAATAATATTCACAGTGAGCGTGTTTAGTATCGTAGGTTAATTTTGAATCATGTTACTGTAGCATCTGAGCGTATGATTTCGCCATGTTTCTTTTAAGCGTATAGCTCCGTCATCACTCTTTGGCTCGTGATTCCGCTGAAGCCTGGGTGAAACGAAGAACTACTAAGTCTACCTGTGAAAAATTATGAGATATTGTCGTTTTAAGGTGCTCATATCTACACGGTCTTAAGAGAAGACAGAGCAAATACGCATCTCGAAAGTCTAAGAGGTACGCTCGGTTAGTTCGGTTACTTGGTAACTTAATGATAGGCGGTAAATAAGACATTGAACAAATTCAAAAGCGTCTCTACCTCATCTGATTCTATATGGAACTGATCTAATCTGTGTTGTCGGTGTTTTGTCATCGATACTTAAACAGCATGTGGCTACTACACTCTATTTAGTTTAATCACAAGCCTACACTGACAGCTGTATTATCGGGACGCTCGTTACTACTGCAACTAATACTGCTATTATCAAATTTATCAGGGACGTCGTATGGATGAATAAAAGTTTAAGTAGGTTATTGAATTTGTATTACTATACACGCTTAATTGAGATTTTGCAGTTCACCAGAAGGAGTTATTTTTCGTCTCATGGCGAGCTACCATATATCGATCCATTTATAGGAGACTTCTCGATGACGATCCAGGTATAGGAGAAAGTCTTGGATTGTCGTCGATGTTTGAAGTTTCTGGTGATATTATAATCTGTGTAGCCGCATTGATTATGAAATTTTTCTGGTGAACAATATTTCGAGTAAACTTGCTGATATTATTATGATTCATGTACTACTGAGCTTATTTTTCTCTTACTAGCGTAAGATTGTATTATCGAGAAGTGGTATAGATTTATGAGAGCAGGTCAATGATTTACTTAGACTATGTACGTTTGATTGAGATTTAGATTGTCAGAGAGAGTCATTTTGCGTTCAAGTGTGTTCTTCATCTTATCATGATTAGCTATGTGTCGATCTCGGTTTCGGACAGAAACCATGAACCAGAGTAGTCGTTTATACCGATAATCGGTAATAGAGCTAATCTAATCGAAGCTTTGTCGGATTTCCCCGGGATTGCAGAGATAATAGGTACTAGTAAAATTGATCTGATCTCAGCTTTGTCGGATTTCCCGGGGATTGTAGAGATAATAAGTACTAGTAAAATTGATCTGATCTTAGTCTGGATTTCAATCTGTAACTGTTGACAAAGAGTGATGCTCGACAAATCATGACTTTCTCGTCTCAGACTGACTGTTGCTAAAGTAGTTAGCACTAACTTCGTCAGCGGTTGCCAGCATTACATTGATGTATCAATATGAGAATACTTGTCAGGCTCCGCAGTGTCACGTTTGCATAAGAAATTTTCAGAATCAGGACCGGACTCAGACACTGAATCTGTCATATCTAATTCTGAAAAGTTTTACACAGTTGTGATCATGTTGCTGTATTGGTATCACCTTCCTAGCCTTCAGCTGGTGAAGAGATGATGGATTGAGTATTAATGATTAAATTTGTAGACTTGATAAAGCCTCAGTTCCGTTAGTGAAAAGATATATCGAATCTGAAGAAAAAAGTAGTAAGTACCCAGCGTCAAGGCTGGTTGTTGTTAAAGTATTAGTTTACTATAGTCAGTGAGAGCTGAGATAAATCAGGGTGTGATACCTGAAGGATAATTATCAGGTCAAAACCTATCAAAATCCCAATTGATACTAACAGCTTCTGCGGATAAAGGGACATGAATGCATTGATAGGATATATGTACTTTTAAACCAGACCCAGTCCCCCCGTATGCACCTTACAAACACTGTAACGTCGAACCTAGCGACGCAAGTTTAACTGATGCCGTCCCATAGAATCAGTTAGGAACGTAAAACAGTAGAACACGATCATTTACAACCAGACACTTTTCTAACTCAAATAGAAGATCATAGTGCTTGCGCAAGAATCTTGCATCGTTCTCTGTGTCGGGTTCAAATCTGGACAATTCCGTGCTTGACCCTCGATACTCATCGTTTGATTCGTCTTCTACTTTCCTTATCCGATAGGTTGTCATTTTGAGCTCTCCGTTGAACATTCTATATTTTCGAAAAATAATGCTGCCACTCAGCTGATGATAATATGATATGTAAGCAAATGTATTGTCTTCAGTTTCGGTGTTGATGAAACCATGAAATTTACTAGGAGACATAGGAAACCAAGGAAGTTGAGACAAGTCACGCTTTTTTTCATCTGGTAAACTGAGAAAATAGGCTGCCCCTTTTAGAATTTCGTAGGCAAGTTCTAATTTTTCGAGCATGTTCACGTTATCCTCGAAATCATATATTGCTTTGTGGTCGTTTGGATCATATGTATCTGCGCTGGAAAGGTCGGGAAGCGTTTCGAGTTTGATTGTTTCATCATCATCCAGCAAAATGGTAGATCTTTTGTAACGCAGTGTCTTGAGCAAGGTGTATTCGTTACCTGCTTCAACAAAATCTGCATCAGAAAGTTCGCGAGTCTTAAATTCTAGAGAGATCGCATATTTCCACCTGGGTATGTGTTCACCATGTTCAAGCATATACTTTTCAACGTCGGCTTTAACAAGCAAAACCTGTCTTTGGGTTTCCTCCCCCAGATCTATAGCTAATATAGTGCTGCCGTCCATTCGATTAATGGTTACCACGTTGGGCCCTTGACTCCCAGGATTCACGTGTTGAGCGGCTGCCGGAACCTGGTCCGTGCTAGGTCCAGGATCAGGTTTATCGCGCTCACCAATGATTATGCTGGACTCATTGAACTCGGAGGACCCGAAAGGTGCTGGCTGACTCTGAGTATGACTCTGAGGGTGTCCGGAAGTTGACCTTGGAGACGTTGGCATTGGCAAAAACTCCTGAGCTGCTGCTGCAGCTTTGCTTGGCTCAGCCGAGAAGATGGCGAGGGCAGCCAAAATGCGCATTTTGGATGACGATGACATGTTCACAAGGTGATTACACGAGAGACTCAGAGTGTAAGTAAAACAAGTACCTACCTACTTAAGATAGAGTCTAGACTAAGTCTAAATCTCAAAGATGAACTAAGGCTGAAAGATCCGCTCTAGGGCAAAATCTAACAAAAGTCTGCGATGTGCTCTACCGTTGACGGAGAAACACAACTACAAGTCTCACTGATGTTAATATTTGAAAACGATATAAAGATTCAAAATCAGTCTGCGTATCAGTGTCATTTCAAGATTTACAAGAACTTAAGACTAAAGTCTGAGAAAATACATTAGATGTTTATCGACAGGAGGACTCAAAGACCAAGAATTAAAATTAATAGTCAGACACATGAATCAAACATTTTACAGATCATTGAGAAAAAGGACATAATTTTCGACGAGATTTGTCACTTTGATGACATTGATTCGGGTACTACCTAATAATTTTCGATTTGGATTTTACAATCGAATCGTTGAAAGAAGTGTGAGATTAGTTACTAGGTTCTGAACTTTGAAATTGATGAACAAATCAATTAACGATAGTAGTCTCAAAGAAAAGCAGTGAGTAGTGCTAGTCACCGATCCAAAGCGAGATACATGAAAGCATCGTGATATCCTGTGCTCCTGGACAGAAGTTGGGTTCTCTTGAAGTGAAAGTAACTGTAAAACCCACTCTGCACTATCATTTTTTTATTTTTTTCATTATTATGAAAAACGCCGTAAGATACGCACAATTTAATGCTCTGGCATATTTAAGCTACACAACAATACCAGGTCCAGTACAGTGATTTTACAACACTGTGACTGTCACAGTCTATTCAAAAAAACAAAATACGATGCTATGGTTTTATAATAAGTACTGGAAATTTTACGTTTTGTGTCTTTTAGACAGATAGCGCTAGGTCCTCGGTTACATGACACTAGCTAAATTTCAGAAAACCCGGCTCTCCGTCAGCCACGGACGGGTCCAGTGTGATGCGAGTAGAAGGGGAAGTTTCGTCATTTCCCTTCATCACGAAGGTTCGTTTTGTGCCGGCAAATTTTCTATTACTATTAGTTTCTGAATCTTGTCCTGAATGATCTTGTCCTGAACTCGGTAAACACTCTAGCCACTTCCTGAATATTCTTCTCACCTCGGGCTCGGACCTAGACCCCTGGCTATAGCAGCTCTGAGTCAAAAGCTTCACCGGTGAAGGCGTTGCGTAGGTAGACGTTGAGTTACTTTTACCGTCATTTTTACCTGATGCTGTTCCCGCACTCGAGGCCGAGTCTGCTGAAGCCTGGATTCCTGTTCGAGTCTTCTTCTTTTTCTTCTTTGCGTCTTTGGCTGGTTGTGATCCACTATTGCCCAGTCCAGCCGCCTCGTCGAAGGAGTCGAGACGAAGGAGGGTGGATTCTGGGGCATCTCCGTCGTCGTCTGCATCATCGTCATCAGACTCGTCTTCCTCGTCCTCTTCCGCGATTCCAGGGAGGGTGCTCGTAGTTCCGCCTGTAGTTCCGCCCGTAGTCCCAGTCGCGCCAGATTCAGAGAAGTCCTCTACCCCATCGATTCCAGAAAGGAATGTGCTCCGCAAGTCATTGTGATTGTCACAGTCACTAGTATGAACCGTATGGTTTAAATTAGTAAGGTTACCGTTTTGGTTAACTCCACTGTAACTTCTGTCGGTATTTTCTTTGAACAGCATGCTCTGGGGCGCTTGGGGGTGGCCTGACTCAGTTTGTAACTTCTGTGCACTGTCGTCATTGCTTTCTTTGCTCTCTTTCGCTCCACTCATCGAGCCAGACGAGTCTGCGATTTCCTCATAGCACCTTCCCAGTAGTACTGTGTCGTTCAGCTTCACGGAACCTTTTCCCTGAGTCCGACTCTCGCACATCCTGAGTATCTCCAAGCACACCGGCTCACCCGCGTGCACGAAAGCCAGATGTAGCAGCCCACAGCACACCCTATCCGTGGCCCCAGAATCAACGCTCGCGTCCACGAAAACCCCATCCCGCACCACAACAGTGGGCAGAGCGTTGAACACCTTCTCCCTATCCAACAACGGGTGCCTCAGAATCTTCTCCACAATGAGCTTGTCATAGGCGTTCCTTGTGCAGTTCAGTTTTGAAATTGATCTGGACCCACTGGACCTTGAAGCTCCTCCTCCCGAACTACGGTTACCTCCCGAGCTACGGTTACCTCCCGAGCCAGTAAAGTTCTTCAAAAACCCCATCCCCCTAATCTGCTTCACCTCGCGATCCACGGTCATCAGAACCTCACCGTCCATATCCTGCCTTTTTCCAACGCTCCCAGTCGCAGAAGTGTCCATCGGGCTCTCAACCGCTTCCCCAGTGCAAGCCCTAAACCTATACCGCGGGTGCACGTCCAGCATCCCCGGGTTCGAGTGCCCGTAAAATCTGCTCTCCATCTGCCCTGCCTTCGCCGTGCTCGGCTGGTACAGGGGGTTGATTGGGCGGTACACCATCAAAGCCCCGTGGAGGACCGATATCCCCCTGTAAGATCCGAAGACCCCGTGGTCCGACTCGGCATCGTCTGATTCGGAGACTAGAGTGGACTCGAAGTGGCGGGGGCGGACGTGGTTCAGGGTTTCTGCGCTCAGAAGCGGTGAGTCAAGTAAGAGTCCAAAGAACTTCGGCGGGGCGGACTTGGTTACGCAGATATCGAGTGTTGTGGCGGCGCGGGAGGGCCTTCTCTGTGCTATCGTACCCATGCCCGAGTCGGGGCGGAAGTTGAAGAGTTGGCTGGTCATGAACCGGGACTTCAGGACGCAGTTTTCGAAGAACTCGCAGCCGCGAATCAAGTTAAGGTCCCAGGGGGAGAGAGAGACTTCAGATTGACACTCAGACTCTGACTTCCTAGTAACTTTCCTACTAAATCCCCGTCCTGTCATCCCACCTGGTCCAATTTCCGGCATCATAGACCCCTCTAAAACAGTGCTCAGACACCCCACTATGTGCTGAAACCCGTTGAACTTCTCAACCGGCCTGGCGTTCATGGGTGAGTAATTGAACCACCGGTACCGCCCCTTAGAATCGTCATCTGCGGTAGCTGCAAACCCCTCCGGCGTATTTTCCGCGGCTTTGGTTAGGGATTTGTTGGTCTCGGACTCGTTCCTGGGCTTTAAGAGCTGGCCCAGAAGAGTGAGCTTGTTGTGGTTCTTGTCCGAAATGGAGCGGAAGAGATCGAGGGAAGTGGATGGTAGCTTAGTCTTAGCCTTCTGATTGACGTTGTCAGTCTGAGCGTTGATTTGCGTCATCCTCGGCGTCGTCGCCGCGGTGCTGGCTTCGGACTTTGAGCTTCTCGAATTCTGGTGACTTAGTCTTAGACTTGGACCAGAACCTACATTGAGATTACCAGATTCAGCAAGGTTGGCAAGATTGTTCACTGTGTCTTTATGCGCGTCCCCGGACATCATGTCTTCTTCCATGTCTGGTTCGGGCTCTGCGCTTAAGAGGTGGTCGGAGGGGAGGAAGTGGAGCTCCCCATTGGGCCCACCAACCTGCTCAGAGTCATTCAGAATCAAATCCTGATTCCGATTCTGATTTAAGTCATCATTAGATTCATCATTAGAATTAGATTCTGATTCAGAGTCAACGTCCCAGCAGTACATATCATCCCCATCCCCATCACCACATCCAACTCCACCGTTAGCTCCACCCGCATTAACGCACCCGTCCATCTCGCAGTCCGGCTCGAAAAAATCGGGGTCAGAGTCTAGCTTTGTGCTGAAAAGCACCCCACAGAACTCCCACCTGCCGTTCATAGCGGCCACCACGAAAAAATCCCACAAATAAGTTAAGAGCAAGCTCTGCCCCGAGGGCCCAGCCGAAAGCAGCGACTGCTTGCACTGGGTCTCTCCCGAAGCATTAGGCAGGATTCTCCTTGACAATAATGTCGCTTCGTTCCTTGTGTCGTAGACTTGAAGGTTATTCGGGTTTGAGTCTCCCGTGGGTGTGGACATGTTGCAGGGGTAGGGGAGGGGTTTTTCCCCGGTCAGGTACTTGAAGATCGTGATGGGGAGGAGGTCGGAGTTTGGATGGTTGGAGCTGGACTGAGCTTCAGATCCTTCAGATTTACGTTTAGCTTTTAAGTTGTATCCGGACTTCGCGCACCCTCCGATTGCGTAGAGCAGTGCTGCCGGGACGTCGCGAAACATCGGATTTTTGTCGGTGGTGGTGGTGGAAGACGGGGAGGATGAGGTGGCTGCGGCTGCACTAGAAGTTGTACCTGGAACTTGCAGTTGACTCGTCAAAGCATTCATTGCGGTTGATTCAAAGCCAGTACCAGGTCCAGTGGTTGTATTACTGTTCTGATTACCAGTGGTATTGTTTTGATTGTTGTCTCCTTCTTCCTCTATTTCACCGTTTCCGGCTTGAGTTGGATCGTCGTTACCTTCGCTTCTCTGCCCGGGTACGATTTTTTGGACTAGGTTGCGGTACAAAATGGGCTTGTAGAGCTTCTCCTGATTGTTCACACCATAGCTATTTACTCCTCTCTTATCTTCCGCCACTAGCAGTCTTTCAACCGTTTTCATCAGCTCAATCAGATAAACCCCCGTCTCCTGAAAGTCATTGTCCCTGCAGCAGAAAGGCAGCGGAAGCATCCCAGTCAAATCGTCAGTCTGTAGCAACAAATCTCGAAGGGACTTTAACGATTCTCTTGTGACTGTCACTGGTCTAGCGGCAAGATCTTTTGAGTTTCCCCCCGAGTACGCGTCGACCCCGAACCGTTTTTCGATGTAGCACCTCAAAACGGGTTCGTTCTGCCACCGTAGGATTTCAAGGAAGATCGATCTGGCCGGGGAGCCGTAGTAGTCGAGGTCGGAGCTGAGCCAGGCGAGTTTGCAGTTGCCGGCGAATTCTAGGATTTGCGGGCTCCAGTCGAACTTGTTCAGGAAGAGCAATGCTACTGCTGGTATTCCGGACTTAATTGCGGCGATTAGAGTGTTGGCGGATTTCGGGTAGTAGTCGATGAGCGGGCCTTCCGCGTATTTCTCCTCCTTCTCGCGCCCGTAAAAGAATCTTTTATCCCTCGAAACAGTGATCCCGCTGTTGAACCAGAAGGCGTCCTGGAAGTACTCAGAAGAACTTCCATTAAAAGATTCTAGCTGGGAACCTGTAGCGAAACAGCCATTTCCTAGTTTTAGCGCCTCCTCGTAGCTCAAAAAGGTACCCCCGCCCTCAACTCTCTGAATATAGTTTTTGAACACCTCAAACCACGCCCGCTCTATATGCTCCCGGGAGCTGTAGAACCGGTTCCCGTACATCTTGGTGGAGTCGAACTCGAGATGGCCCATGGTGTAGGAGTTGTTACTCCAGGAGACGCTTCCTGACTCTTGCGAGTCGAAGTGGTAGAGGTCGGCGGCGCAGTTGTTGAGGAGGATGTCCAGGAAGGTGTAGCCGTATCTTAATTCTTCTTTTCTTTGATTTTTTAACTCCGTGTTGTGCCAATTCACGTTGAGGATCTCCTTCTTCCGGTCAGGAAGTTTTTCGCGCGAAGCTGGGAAAAACTTTAATCCCTTCCCTCCGAGGGGCGGTTGGTTACTGTTTTGTGCACTTAGAGTGCTTTGTTTCGAGCCAATAGGTCCTGCAGCTGCTTGAGGTTCGTTATTAAGACTTCCCTGTCGAGACAAGGTGTTGTTACCTAAGCTGGTCGTGCTCTGGTGGCGGAAGAGGCGCTGGCCCTTTTTGTTGACGTCGTTATCTTGAAGTTGGAGGAGGGAACTTGAGGTTAGCGGTGACACCGCTCTACTTGAAGAACCTGAAGAAGCGTCAAACTCACACGCGTCCTCGCACTCGACCAAATTTACATTGGAAATCAGGTTTGCAATCAATAGCGGATCCATTCTGGTTCCAGTGCTCATCGGGCCGGGCGCGTTGCAGATCTTTGAGATTAGAGACATGGTGGCGTTGTGCAACCTCGGGTAACGGTCTAGAATTTTTTTCTTCTGCTCGGTAACAGGGCGGGAGAAGCGGGAGACGGAGAACTCGAAGGGCAGGAAGTTGTGCTTGGAGATCATCATCCGAGACTGATTCTTTGACTTCTTTGAATTTCCTTGAGTCGAGCTTCCATCAGTACATTGAGTCTCACTGTGACTTTTTCCGAACTTCTCACAGCAAAACCTCAACACATTATCCAGCATCGGCACCCGCGCGTTCAAGTCTCCGTGGAAGCCGGAAAAAGAAACCGAATCCAAACTTAATGAATCAGATTCAGAAGCTCCATCTAACTTAGAGTCAGATAGATCAATGTTCTGGATACCCATAGCCTTTTTTATTTCCTTCACCTTCATCTCCTTCACCGTCCTCAAACTCCGCTCAAACCCGTTCCTCCCGTCCGCGTCCCCACTCCACTGGGACCATAATTTCCCCCCAACTCCCCCGTTGTCGTGCTTGCCGCCCTTTCTAGTTTCGCTATAGTTTTTCTCTAACGAGCTCTCCTGCCAGCTTGGCAACTCATTTCCCCCATTTCCAAATAACATAGACCTTCCCAAGCAAGAAGGTAGCCCCACAAACTTGTACTTCGCCACAATCCCCGTGCTCTCATCCAAGTCCTTATCCGTGTCAAACGTTGTTTCCCCCGCAGGATCTTGTAGGACGTCGGGGTCTAGAGTCTGTCCGATTGAAGTCTTGTTGTTCGGGTTCTCCTCCATCTTTTTCTTGATTTCGTTGACCTCTCTGATTCTTTGTTGAGGTCCCGGGTGCGTTTCGTCATCGGATAGCTTAAATCTTTTTCCCATATAATTCTCCTCCACATCAGCCCTGAGTAGGTTTACAGAGGCTGACCCCTCTCTAGCTAAAATAAACCCAAAAAACTCAGCCACCTGGTTTCTCAGTAATGTTCTATGCGCTTTGAGTTTTTTGGACTCGTGGAAGAGGGGCTTGGGCTTTGGGTTTTTTGACTTAGTCTTTTTTGGTGATGTTTCAGCTACTTTTTTAGAAATTTCCTCTGTCTCGCATTCAAAATCAGCGTCAGACTCACTGACGTCGGATTCAGGGTCAGAATCTGATTCTGAATCTTCACAACCCTCTCTACTGATCGTCTCCGCTACATCTCCCTCAAAAACCTGCGTGGTGTTCATCCCGAAGAGTAACTCAGCCAAGCGGGTGTCCAATCTGTAACCCCCTTTTACCCCCGAGAGAAGCTCCCGCGCGAGCTTCAGGATGTTCCTGCTCGCGTAAGCTCGAAGAATGGCGTCTTCTTTCGGTTTTTCGGCTTCGGCTGAATACTCAGAACATCCCTGCGGAAAGTGCTTGTTCGCCTGAATTAACCCACACCCTCCTTGTAATTCTGCACAAGTCCTGGCGACTGTGAGGAGGCGAGTGAGATCGACCTTTGAAACGGTCCCTGTGGATTTACACATATTGGCAAACTCACTAGCTGGATCGAACAGTGGTGCGTCCCTAACAACTTCCTTAGTTCCGTTATCCCGACTCAGCGTAATCGCCAAGCTCTCCGGCTGAGTTCCAACAGCCGGAATCACTTCATCAATAAGCTTTTGAGGTGGAAGAGAACCACCAAACTTAGAAACAGTTACACTCGAACTTGAACTTTTAGTATGACATTGATTATCGGAATCTTTGGCGATATCACAAACAATCTTCCCGTCCAAGTCCATCAGCCTCCCTTCATCAAGTAATTCTTCCTCCGTTCTAAGCTCGGTTGCAGTTCCTGAATCAGCATAATTCAGCAGCTTCAGCCTCAACACCCGCCCGTCCGCGAACCCCCCCTGAAACATAGTCAACCGCATAACAAAATCCAACAGCCGATTATTCTCCGGGGCGTGATCGATTACATCTTCCAAAATGTGCATGTTGAGGTGGGGGCAGATCCGTTTCTTCGCCGGATCAGAGTTACCTGGGTGACTCAGACCTGGCTGCGCTGCAGCAGCCTGGCCCTCAGACTCCCTCGCTGACAGCCATTCTTTATTCTCCTTCTCAACCTCCCCTACATGTTTTAGAGGCATTTTCGCCACGATTTCCACCAGGTACCACTGGATGAGAGTTTGTCTGTATTCTTCGAAAGCCTGTACCTTATCATCTGTACACGTAATATAAAACGGCTGAACGTTCTCAGGGTCTGTTGTATCATCAACTTTACACCCAAATGTTTCGGAGTGATTTATCCTCCTGCCAGCGGCTTTGCACTCTTTTTTATAGTCTTGGTATCTTTTCAGCTCTTGTTTTAAGTAGATGATATAGTTTCTTAAATAATGGGTCCACCGCCCCTGCTTCCTTAGCTCTGCTGCGGCTGATTTTGTGGAGGAGGAGATTGTGAAGGATCTGGGGGTTTCTTCCCACTCGTCGCCAATAGGTAACCCAGTTGACTTGTCCACCTTCCTAAACCTATGCCCCGATACAGTCGTCCCCTCACGCGGTAATAGAAACACAGGCCTCGGCCGCCCCATCGGGTGAATCAGATAGCTCGTTTGTCCCATTTGCGGGCTATTTGGTGTCATGGTCATAGACGATCTACATTCTCCCTCCCACCTTGCCACCTCCCGCTCCCACTCCCATTTCTTTTCCCTAACATACCTCCTCTGCTGGTCATCCGCCCAGATAATTGAATATTCCTCCTCGTATTTTTCGATGCACCCTATAACGTCTTTATGTGTCTTTTGGACACTCTCGGCTACTTCGTTTTGGTAGAGTTTGATAGAGATAGTTCTTGCGTTTTCCATCGCCTGTCCGAAGTTCCCGCCCGCCTGCGCTAACAGACCGGTGCCAGCTGGTGCTCCCGGCACCCCGAGTATCTGCTCCATGGTTAATTCAACCAACCTCCCCTGCGCATGGGCACAGCCTATGTCGCAGTCGAGCACGATTACTGAGTTACTGGCAGCTGAGTTACTTCCAGTCTGTTTTATATTCCCATTTTGGTCAGGTTTAAGACCGTTATCTTCGGGGTCCGCGCCGTCTTCGCAAAGGGAGGTGTTTGTAACACCAAGTTTTTCAACATTAACGTAGTGAAGCGCTAAAGTAGAAATCAAATCCCCCCCAACCCTCAAAATCCTGCAAAAAGTCCTCGAAGCCTCCAACGCCGAGGTGGGGAACTTGAAGGATTCAGCAGATTCCAGCCGTGCGAGGTCGTCATCTGTGAGCGTGGCAGCTCGGTCAACTTGGTCTTCTTGAGTCTGACATCCAGAGCAAGGGTCTCCGGGTCCGGGGAGATAGATTCTTAGGCCTTCTGTGTCCAGTAAAGAGTCCGCGCAGCCGCGCCCGAAAGCGCGGGCTGAGGTAGCACATCTCGGTGTGAGGTAGTTCTGGATGGGTTTAAGTGGGCCCTTGGAACCATCTTTTAGCACTTCCCGATACTGGTTGCTGTGGTGGATGCGGTAGGCGTCGAGGTCCTTGAGGGACTCGTCGAGCTTTCTGTTTTCAAATGCGGTCCGGTCGTGGAAGCCGGGGAACGGGGATTGATCGAAAGTTTTTTTGCTTAAAGGTGTGTAGCTTCCATGAGCTTGAGGTGTATTGAAGTTCTGATGTTGATTAAAGTTTGGTTGGTTTTGTTGGACGTAGTTGTTCAGATGGCTCTGCGAGCCCTGCCAGTACTGCTGACCCTGTCCCTGTGTACCTTGTCCTGGAGCTCCGGGGTGATTGGGGTAACCTTGATTGGGATAGCCGTGTATATTACCCGGTTGCTTGTACTGGTTTGGATAGAAGTGCTGGCCGTTGGGTGCTTGTCCGTGGGGCCCTTGTCCGTTCTGAAAATTAGCATGGGGGTTGCGCCAAGAGGGCTGATATGGATATCCATTCTGCTTGCGCGCGTTTTGGTTTTGTGATGAAGCACAGTTACCCATGATGAGCCAATAGAGTTTTAAGTTTAACAGTAAGTTTAGTTGAGCTTCGTGTTAAGTAAGACTGTACAGTACCTACTGTATCAAGATTTACGACTGTCCGTTAAGACTCGTCAATGGAGTATGTTTTCTTGATACAGTTCAGAATAGGTATAAGATTATTAGTGAATACAAAATAGGTGGCTCGAATTGTGGTAAAAATAGATAGAAGCGTCCGAATATAGCCTGTCTAAGACTACTTTAAATCATTAAAGCAGAAATTTGGAAGTGGCTGAAAAAACTCGTAATCTGTCTATCTTGTATCTGTAACTGTTACAGGTAGGGGCTCAGCCATATAAAAACTTGATAATCGAAACTTTTGCTGGTTGGTAGTTAAAGTCTTAGATGTAGCCACTAATATCAATGCTTGAAGTTAGAAATACGGAAAATTCAATGTGATAGGACTATTCGAAATGTTAATACAGTAACTTGCTCAGAAAGTAAAATTTAGTCAAAACGTTGGTGGTCGCTGCGTGGGGTTATGGGGAATGTTGCAAGATAGTTCATTGATCTAGAGCTGTCAAAATCAAATATTTTTAGAAAGAAGAAGAGGCTTAAATTTGTAGGTAAGTCTAAAATGTTTTCAAAAGCTGCATATATCAGAGGAATTGATCATTTTGATGATTCTTAGGAAGTTGAACGTTGTGATCATAATTAAATCATTTCACATTTGAAAAAAGGAGTCAAGAGAGAAGCATACTGGACTTTGGATATCAAAAAATAACTTGAACAACGACTCACGACTCAGCAACAAAAAGTTAGTTACAGTACAACAATAAATAATCTGATCAGTTATGACAGTATGAGTTTTTTCTCAATTTTCAGATATACATTATCTCTTCAACACCGCCGCTCGAAACATGATCACTAGCAGTTTCAAGATAAGCGGGTGAAAGACCACTCTCCACATCATCAGCTGAGACATTCACCCCGGCTTTTGGCCGGATGGTTATCGTTATAATCGGTGCAGAACCATTTTCTAAGCTTGACAGCCCCGAGCCCAAACTTGATACGTTCTGTGCTTGAATCTGACTCTTGCGCGTCACCCTCACTTCCAAATAACTTGGCGCCACCCTGACGCAAGTCACATTCAACCCATTGAATTCAGGCTCAGTACCCGTCACATCGACCTCAAATCCGTTTTCGTAGTGCCACTCCTCGGGCACGAAGATGACTGTTGGACTTACTTCTTGGTCGACACTATCCTCAGTTAAATTCGGAATAAACTTCACTACTCCAACCGGACCAAAAGTGCTACCACCATGCATATTGCCAGTAACTGACGCTCTACCATCACCCAAATGACTTGACAAATCCTCGCTCTTATTAAACCCCACCCCAACCAACCGCCCACTCACCGCCATCGGATAAACCCTCACATACTCCTTTATCGAGGTCCGGTTCAAACAAGCTTCCATGGATTGTTCTCTGATGCATTTGGGGTCGTTTAGGTTGAACTGCCCGTCGTTGTCCCAGGTCCAGTTCGAGAACTTCTTGTAGTCCCAGTGCTGCCAGCCGGCGACCTGGAAATCGTCGGCTATGTCTAGAGCAGTTATATCATTGGAGACTTTTTCTGATATTTTTAGGTTTCTGCTGTTCGTCTCCGTGATCATAACTGGGGAGAAGAGCGGCTTGGCATCAGATTCATCTAAACCATCTAAACCGTTACTTTTGGTTGTGTCAAGCTGAAGTCCTGGATGCTGATCTTGAATCAGCCTCTTCGCCTGGAGATTGATTCTCCAGTCGTAGTACTCTGAGTTTGGGGTGTATTTTGCAGCGACGGAGTTGTGGAAGGCGAAAAGCGTTTTGTTGCGGAAGTCTTCCCCGCCGGGGACGTGCGTGAATCCGTACTTCTCGCCGATCGAGGATACTACCTCCCAAGTTACTGATTGGAAGAGGAGAAGATCTGGGGAGGTCGGTTAGTCGTGAATCTATCATTATGTCGCGAATAACGTGCTTACTCAATGCACTCAGATGAAACTGCTGATCTGATTCTGAATCCTGAATCTCAATAATTTTAGTAACCTTGCAACCAAAACGATTCAAAATCCCAGCTTACGATCCCCATCCCGCTCCCTGATCGCCTCCGCAAGCATATCATACATGGGTTGTATCTTAAACCTGTCCGCATACCCCGGCACCAAACTCAACGGATTCGCATACAAATCCCCGGAAAACGGCTCATTTATCAACTCGTAGCCCAACATGAAGGGGGCACTTGATTGCAAATCTCCTTCAGAATTGATTGAACCTCTATCAGCTTCGGTGAGTCTAGATGGACCAACAGCATCTTCAAACTTATGCTGAATCTTTCCCCCCAAACTCTCCGCCACCTTACCCCAGTACTCCGAAAATTTAGTTAATTTATTCCGGTAGTTCTGATAAACCTCCTCATAAGCCATCGACGTCTGAAAAGTCAAATGAAACATAGGGAAATTGTAGTGATTAAACGAATGGCACAGCGTCCTGTTCGGTCTGCCTGGATAGAGTCCCGAGGGGTCTTCGATTGGGATACCTGTGGAAGATTTACCGTTGTCCAGCAGTTCAAAACTCGTCGCCAAAGGCGATGGAAACGCCGTTCCCCTTTTTCCGCCGTGAAACATGTTGTCCCACCACCTGTAAACACTCTTATCGTGCACATCCGGCACCGTCCAGCTGGGAAACCCGGTGCCACAGAGTTTGGAGCTAAAAGCGTCTTGGTGCATGTCCACGATGGAGAATATCCCGAACTCTTTGCCGGCTTGGGTGATGAGGGCGCGGATCTTGGAGAGGTAGGTCTCGTTGTAGGTGGAGGAGCCGGGACCGGTGAGATACTCATAATGATATTCAGTTCCTATAGATTTATAAACTCTCTTCGCCTCAAACGGCTCCACCGCCGCCCAGGGCACGTTCAACCTGATTGAGTTGAAGCCCATGGAGTAGAGCAGATTCATATCCTGTTTGGCGGTGAAGGAGGTTTTGGGGGACCAGGTTGCTGTTAAATTGGAGCCTTCTGCCTCATACTCCAGCCCGTAATCTGGAATAAATGGAAACAACTTATAAACCACATTTGTGCCGTGAAAGAACCTCTCCCTCCCTTGTCTATCTTTCACCCTGCCGGTTTTTGTGTCGGTGTGGAAGGAGGTGCCGGAGGGGCCGTCGACGAGATAACGCTGGCCTTGTTTTTGTTCCTTCGTGGATTTTGAATCTGAAGGATTGTCTGAAGGATTGAATACGAGTGTGAACGCCGCAGCTGAGGTCAGGGGCGTTATTGAATTTAGTGTAAGGGGAGATATGAGGATTGAGAGGGTGAAGTATAGGAGGCTCCTGCGCAAAAAGGGGTGCGCTGAGGGAAAAACGCGGGAAGAGAAACTCATTGGGACTGCTCAGTCGTGCAAAATATCAGTTCAGTAGACAGATTTTAAAGCTACTCCGATATAGCTACTCCGATATAGCTTCCAAAAAACTTTTTAAATCTATTTGCACGAATCATGCATCCAATATCCACGTAAAAAACAAGTCAAGTCAGTGATTGCAACGTACAGACTATCGATACGCAGAATCTGCGAAGTAGCCAGCGAAATCGCTGTGTTTGTTGACAGTGGCTGTGAACGCGAATATCAACATCTTTGCTCTGGCAATACAGCCACTCAGACTCAGACTCATGCTCCTTCAAACGAAACTCGAAACGTTTTGAGTTCGACGAAACGTCAATCCGAAAAACATGTTCGAGTCCGACAACACTGACAAGCGAAAAAACGAAAGTGTTGAAATTATTGTCTGACATATTTACGATTGCCAACGAAATTTTGAAGTCTAGGACCGTGACCATGATCGTGGACTGCAACCCAAAAGCCTAAAGAGGAAATGTGTATGTCTATATTCATCCAATCATAAACGGCCTACAGTGTAAAAACCTTCACCCCGCACTAACTCCAAAATGTTCGATCTTCGTCCCCAGCTGGTACATCAAGAGGTTATCGTCCTCTCCGACGCTTTTTACGAAGTTGCTCTCCCACTGCTTACCCTTGAAAGCAAACCAATTGGCAACAACGATTGGACCGAATCGAGACAGTGACTGAGTCTGACCCACTGAATCTGGTTTAGCTTCTGACTCTGACTCTTTTCCGTCTTGTGGTGATTTCCCCTCATACTCTATTTTCTCCAGCAGCCACTCCCCGAGCCTGTCCATGAACCCATTGCTCCCTTCAACAGTTCCATATACCGTTATCACAGATAGACTCGAAAAAAAGCTGCTGCCCTTAGGGACAGCTTTTCCCACGGGTCCATCCCACTCCCAGATGTTTCCCCACACCAACCGAACCCGCTTGCGCTGCTCCTTGGTTAGGCCGTCGACGTTTAACAGACCACGAATTTTTGCGATTAAGTGGAGGAATGGGTTCACCTCGATACCATAAACTTTGCTAAAACCCCTTTTCGCCGCCTGGTAGACGATCCGGCCGTCGCCGGAGCCGATGTCGAGGAGAGTTAGGGGTTGTGTTGCTTGTGTTTTGGTTGATGAATCTGAATTCGAACTCGAACCGTTCATAGCAAGTACCTCCTTTTGTTTTTTCAGCCTAATAACAACCTCCCCGAGCATCTCATCAACGTCATCACTCCAAGTTGGATAATACGGCGCCCCGCAGTATTTCTCCGACATCGGGGGAATAGCAAAACAAGGGAGCATGATAAACAGCGCAAAAGTTAGAACAGCGCCCTTCATCGCGTCACGATCTTGTTTTTTGGTGAATTTGACCTTTCGACTGCCGGAGTTATCGTTTGAATTGTTTGAGCTGCTGTATGAACCTGAATCATGACCTTGACTCTGAGTATGACTTAAACTTCCCTGTTGATCATTGTAATTCAGATTCTGACTCTGAGCAGCTGCAGCAGCCCTTTCCGCTTCAGCAGCCGCCGCAGCAGCAGCCGCCGCCCGAGCACCCGTTGCCGTGGTCATGAACGCGCCCAACGGGGTGTGCGCCTCAGAAGCCTTTTTGGAACTTGAGGCACCCGAACTTGAATTTGAAGTGGCACCACCCCCTCCCCCATAGTCCAGCCTCCCCCTCTCCCCGTCGGGCCTGGAACCTAACACCTGCCCGGTACCGTGGCCGACTTTAGAGCGGTTTAAACTACTTTCAGAGTGGGCCATGCCGTACTCCTGGTTTGGCTTGTGCCAGTCGAAGATGGTGAAGAGCCTGTTTCCGTGCTGTTGTGCTTCTTTAGTGTGGACGGACGTCGGCTTGACGGATTTTTTTGAGTTAGAATCAACCGGCAGCCCCGAATTAGCGCGTTCCGACTGGTCGGAGGTTATCTTGCCGGTCTCGTACTCCTTGGGGGAGTGGGTGAAGAGGGAGCGGCGTGTCACAGTTGCTGTGTTTACCATCATTGTGACTTGAAGTTGCTTGGAGATAGAAATCGGATTCAATGACACGACAGAGTTGAGTCCATTGTTGACCTTGTTAGCCGTTAGGGGCGGCCGGAGACGGAGAAGTTTGGGGAATTTTGGTGACATGATTGTGGGACTGTTTCAAGTCGGGCTTAAAATAAAACTCAAAGTTAGAGTTGTACACTATGATAGACCAAATAACTTTCAAAAAGCATACATTTCTAGTCACTCAACTCGTTGTGATACGGCCAGCTCATTGACAGCAGAAGAACAATACCGAAATCTGTTTAGGTAGACTGTGACACAACAAAAATAAAATCAGATTCTAAATCAACTCAGACTTGCAACTTGAATCTCAATGCTGCGAGTCACAAGTGCTGTACATTTTTTCATCTTTAGGATTTTTTACATGAAATCAGGAGACCTCATCACAAAACTACATCCCATACCTAGCGGTAGGCAGAGTTTAAAACAAAAACGAAAACAATCCAGTAGCCGTCCTGGCATTTACATCAAAATTAAACTACCCAAACCGTTTCTCCGCCGCAATCGCCGCCAGTTCCCGCGTGTGCCCCCGCATGCACTCCGCTTTACAGTAAACATACTCCTGCTTCCGAAACCACTTGTTCGGATCAGCTCCGCAGCCTTTCCGGCAGAAAGTACAAGCTGGTCCTTTGAGGAGCTCTTCTTCTTTTCGCTTTTCTTCCTCCTCTTTAGCTTTTTTCTCTGCAGCTTCTTGTTCGCGCTTTTCTTTATTTGCCTTTTGGTTGGCTTTTTGTCTTTTCTTTTTCTCTCTTTCTTTGGCTTTTTTCTCGTCTTCCTTTTCGGGCGTTATTGCGGGGGGGACGTTGCCGGAGTCCCAGGCGAAGAGGAGCTCGTAGGGGATACCTAGACTATTTTCTGAAGTTTCTTCCTCTTCCTTCTTTTCTCCTGGTTCATCTGAGTTTGACAAAATCTGCCCCCTAATCTTCCTCAGCTTCTCCCTCAACTTCGGATGAGACTCCAGCATGTAAATCGGAAGCCGGCCCTTAGAATCGCGCGCGGAAATCGGGCAGAAGGGGCAGTTCGGGAAATTATTATTTGGGTCTGGGGATTCTTCTGACTGCGTCTTGTCCGCTATTGTAGCAGTATCCTCTGTCGACTTGGTTTTCTCATCTGAATCTCCAGCAGCCTCATCATTCCCCTTCTGAATCTTCCCCTCCAAAACCTCGTGCTTCCGCACAACCGGCTTCCACCCCGCAGCTATCTCCAATCTACCTTTCTCAGAGTCACCCTCTTTAACTTCCCTAATATCCCCGCACTCCCTCAACCCCCCAATATACTCCTCCAACAGCTCCTCCATTCTTAATCCATCCCCAGCCTTACACACCCTGTGGAGCTCGGTGAACAAAATATCCTTCTCCTCCTCGTAGTCGAAGTTCTTTTTAGCCCTTCTTTCGTTCTCTTTTCGTTCTTTAGCCCTCTGTTTCCGCCTCTCCTCATCCCTCTTCCTCTCCTCTTTTTTCACCCTCTCCTGCTCAGCCCTGATCTGTGCATTTGCCTCCTCCCCGGAAATCGTATTTCCTCCCCCTGAACCAGAACCCGAACCCCCACCACTTCCAGCCGCAACACTGGACAGCATCTTCTCTATATCCTCGTCCGCGTAAATATGGACCTGCCGTAACTGGAGAGCGATGTTCTGCACCTCCTCCAAGTTGGGTTTTTTGACCACGAAGGGGATCTTCTTGAGCAAGTTGTGGGGCTGGCCTAATTGGTGGCTCGAGTCCTGACTTTTTTCTTTTGAGTCCGTTTCCATCAGCCCCAGCCCCTTCTGGATGCTCTCCGGAAACAATTTTCCAATAACACCGGTTTGGGTTGCGCCGGCTGAGAGGAAGATGTTGGAGCCGCACTTCTTCAGGTCGACTTCCCAGGTCTTGAAAAGTGATTTCATATCGGCTTCTAATGCTTTTTCCCCGTACCGCCGTAATTGGGAACCTGCTGACTTAATGCTCTTCCCCGTGTTATCCTTCGCGGATTGAGATCCCCCCTGCTTCGCCCTAACCGTGTACCGGGAGAGGTTCTTGTGTAAAATCATCTTCGGCGCGGTGGAGGTTTTAAAATCCGTGTTTCCCGAGGTTGGGTTGGAGCCGGAGGAAGAGTAGATAGCCGCACTGAAACGACCTGCTCTCATTAAAATGATCGCGAAGTTGGATGAGGCGGAGCCGGTCAGTTTCTGGAGTTTTAGGTCTAGTTCTAAGTCTGTTTGGTCGTTTAACCGGAACTTGGAGGAGTCTTTCATCAGCCAGGAGGCGCAGACAGCCAAAGGACCAACGGGGGAGTTAAGTCTCAGGAAGAAGGGAGCTTGGGAGATAAGTAATTTGGCCCAGAGGCGGGGCGACTCGGAGTCGGAGTTTGAACCACCACTACCGCTTCCAGCACCCGTTGTATCTTCCGAGAAGTCGAGAGCCAGGGGCTGGTCGTCGTCGTTGTCTTCGTCGTCGTTTGATTTTTTTGAGGCAGCTGCTACAGCCCCTGATGAAGCCGAAGCTCCTACGCTTGTTTTATCGGGTTTGACAACTTTCTCTGTGTTCTCAGTGGCTGAGTCAGACTGAGACTTTGCTTCAGAATCCGTATTATTGCCCTCACCATCAGCTGCCTCAGCGTCCTCATCTTCAGCTTCTTCTTCGATGCGGTCGAGCTCTGCGTCGGCGCTTTCTACAGTGTCAGATCCCCCTGTCTTGCTTACATCCAGCCCGGACTTCAAGAAGGCCAGGCGTTGTTCCAGCGTTTCCTGCACCTTACTCCCTACAATAATCTGCCCCGCCGGGGCGAAGGCGCCTTTGGAGGAGGCCTGGGGGAGGAGGAAATGGAATCAAAAAATTTAAAGTTACAACTAAATGACCGTTGGATGTAATAAATAAATTGAATCATTAAATTTATCTCCTATTTGAACGAGACTGTCACTGTCACAAGTCAGTCTATAACTCACCTCCCCTTTCCCTCCATTCTCTATCTCGGATTTGAGCCATTCTTGTAGTTTTTTTGCGGCTGATCTCCAAAACTAAATGATTCACTCACCTCTCCCTTTCCCCCGTTCTCTATCTCACTTTTCAGCCATTCTTGTAGTTTTTTCGCGGCTAAGTTGTTGGCTCCAGCCGCCGACGCCGACGTTGAGATATCCTCTAACTGCGTCACAAACGTGTTAGTGTTCGAGTTGTACCGCCCCCTCACCGGGGTGTCCGAAGTCGGGTCCAGCTTTTTGAATTTGGCCGGCAGAGCCTGGCTGGAGGAGGCAGATGATTTGGGAGCCATGATCAATCTAAGTCTTAGTTAACGTGAAATTTGAATCAGATATTAGGTAGAGTCAGACTAAGAGACAAGTCAACTGATAAAGGCTAGACTGGAAAGTTGTAGTCGTAGTAAACTAAAGATCGGAAAACTATCTGACAAAAATGACTCTGAGTCTGAGAAAGTCAAAGTACTAATCCCTGAGGCTGTCAATGATTCCTCTGTGTAAGTTTTCAAAACGTATGTTAGATTTAATAATCGTAAGTATTATTTCAACACTGGCCTGCAGATTTGGGTAAGTATTGGGTTTGAAAATGTTAATTTTGGGCAAAAAAAATGGCGACATTCACATCTTGATATTTATTAAACGCAGCCTCGAAAGCGTCCAAAGATTTTGCACTGTCATCTATCTGAACTGATCTGAGTGACGGTCGGGTAAGAATCATGTACAAACGTTTTAGTCCTTATGTTTTGCTAAGACTAGACTTTCATCTAAACAAGAAAATCGTGACTTGGTGCGCAGTGGTACAATAGATATTTCAGAACACAGAGTTTAAGGTTACAGCTTGAGCATAATTCATTTTTACGGAACCACAGGTGTTACTGTCAAAACTGGATGTCGTCTCGTGACGATCTCATGAGTAATGGTCCTGGAGACTCAGTCACATGACTCTAGCATCGGGTTGAGCTTGTCTGAAACCCGTTATCATTTTTTTTTTTTTTCTGTCGATCTTCCAACTGCTGAAAAAAAACCTTATCACACGTCACCATGTATCTCCCCTACACCAGCGTGACGAAGTGATTCAATTCACACATTCAACCAGGGCAACTCAGACCCCACATAAACATGACTATCTTAAACTTCTTGCTCAGCTAGGACAAAGAGTGATCGATCTACAACAGATATTTAGATCTTCTTGGCAAGCAACGATACAGTTTCTGACTCAAAGCAAGCTACGCCTCCTCTGATAGCTTACTTCGAGGTACTGAGAGTCTGAGACCTGAGCCTCAAACCCAATTAGTACCTGCAAAGAGAAACGAGTACGTCACTCACCAATCCGGACCTAATTTCAATCGTTACGAAATTACAGTTACTTTTGTGGAATAGGCAGTGCTTTTGTGATGTGATCTTTGGATACCGTAATACAAATTTTCTCAAGCAGACTTCTGATACATCCTCGTCAAAAATGAAGCAGCATATTACAAAACTACAACAAATCAATTTTCATTTCGTTTCAAATCCTATGCCTGAGCGCCCTCTGCTTGAGATCATCAACCCTGCGATCAAACAAGGCTGATCAAATAATACCTCCCGCACCTCGGAAAACTAGATCTATGAGAACTTGGCCACACAGTCACAGTGCTCCAAGAAGAGAACTTTTAGAGTCACTCTAACAGTCTGGCTGTCTCACTAATTCAATCTCCTCAGTACATGCACCTCCCCGTACTTAAGATACTTTGCTCTTTTTTTCTAATGGAATCAGAAATACGGTCCCTTTCGATTCAACATCTTCTTGGTAGTAGTACCAACTTTCTTTATGAACTTGATCTAGTGTTTATAAGTTTAGGTTCTCGTACCCGACTAAGTAGGATAGACACTCAAGACTCCTTCATAGAAGTTGAATATGAGCGATCTATCAAGAGTCCAGCGTTCTGCACCTGGCGCAGCGACTCTGATGTAGACTCTCTGAAGCAAACTTCTTTGGTGTATCCAGCTGTGCAAGCACCAGAATGTCTCGAAGGACACCCGTAAACTCACACGTACAAGAGAGGATAAAGCTTGCTCCAGAAAAATCCAATCGATCTACGAGATTAAACTTGTTTAACTGTATTACTTACTTAACTTACTGGTTAGAGATTTTTATTGAAATGTGAAAAGTGAGATCGGATATCGGTTCTAGTAATAGTCCTCACTTCGTCCAACTTCCATCTGAGCCGTTGAGCCGAAGCACAGTCGAGATTCCAACATCTTTGATCATCACCAATCAAAATTCAACGTTGATCACTGTGCGCCCCCTCCACACAGCAATTTTTCTTCTTCTTATTCTTCGCAAAATATGGGCAAGTGGAATACCCGTGTTATTGAATGAACTCTGTACAAATTTAGATTCTACAACAAATTACCTCTCTATATGTTTTTTTTTAACTACGTCTCTATGTTCTTCTCGATAAATTTGTTTTAATACTGCATACATACAATCCGCGAACTGCATGCAATTAGGCTTAGCCATCTGAAATTACTTCTCTTAGACTCGTCTGAGAACACCTGCAGAATCTTCGACCACCTCATGTTAAACCGTGCCTGCTGCACGTTTCAAATTCCTCCTCATTATTATTAAACTACTTCAATCGAATTCCTCAAACGATATCAGAGTGTTAAACCACTTACTCTTCGGATTTCTCCTCGGACTTCTTTCCCTTTCCCTTACCTTTACCCTTCTTTCCTTTTCCCTTTCCCTTACCTTTTCCCTTACCCTTAGTGGACTTCTTCTTTTCACCCTCCTTCTTTTCGGTCTTCTCCTCACCCTCTTCGGCCTCGGATTCTTCTTCGTCACCCTCCTTCTTTTCCTTCTTGGCCTTTCCCTTTCCCTTCTTCCTAGGGTTGCAGTCAGCACCGTCAGGTCCAGTCACTTTAACGGCGACCTTCTTACCCTCGTTCTTAGGGTCCTCCTCGAGCTCGTATTCGACCTGGGGAAATTGAGGAAATTATATAGATAAGAGTACAACTGTTAGACTTAAACTGAGTCTCAAGGTAACAATAATTATCTTAGTACAGGCGAAGTCAAGTAATAGTTAGTCACAGTGACAGTGTTTTAAACGAAACTAAAACTTACGGTGGATCCAGCTTCGAGAGATTTGAAGCCATCTTCGGATTCCTGTTTCAATTCGGAAAAGTGGACGAGGATATCCTTTCCTTCTTCGGAGGTTTGACCTTCAGGGGTGATAAATCCGATTCCCTTGTGGTTCAACCACTTAGCGACGGTTCCGGTAACACGGGTCATGGTGGAGAGTGTGGTTTGTGTAAAAGTCTAAAACTTTAACTCGTCAACTGTAGTCCTAAGACTGTAGTAGTAGTTCGAAACCAAACGGTTTAACGTGAACTAAAAATTCTGCTTCTCTGTTACATGGGAAAATGATGGAAAGAAGATTGGGAAAAGACTTATCTGATTGTAATTTGTAATACGTAGTGACGCTAAAATAGTGATTTAACACATCAGGAACTCGACATAGACTCGAAGCTTGGAACGCAAAGTTTTGAACATTCAATGACATCGACAAATTTAAAAAAAGACTCGGTTACAACAAACGTAAGAATGGATTCTCGAACATTTCGCATTTAAATATGGACAATCATCATTCACACAAAAAAAAATCAAAAGGAACATACAGCAGAGCATTTACAAAACAAAGCGAAAAATTGGATCAATATAGTTGTGGACGTTAAATGTAGCAGCAAGATTTTCATACTAGGAGTATTTCGGATCATGATGACGAGACTCAACGAAGATTCAAACATTTTTCGAGGATAGAATGATTTCGCATACAGATATTGAGGTGTTTCAGTTGACTCTGTGTGGTAGTCGAAGTCACAGTGGACCACGTCTCTGTTATAAACATCAACGCGTTATAACTCATAAGTAGTTTCGGTAGACTTTAAACTTAGCCGAATATTAAAAAAGTTAAACTTGTAAGCAGCTTTATTCAGACAGTGAGCTGGTCTTACCACTTGGGTTCCAGGTCAGCGATACTTGCTACGACGCTGAAAGGGCGTGATGGTCGCACTGAGCTTGAAGCCGATGTATTTTTCTCTATGATACTAGACTCCATGTTTTGCAGTTGTATACATCATGTAGAGATCAAAATAATCAAAACCCGTAGTTTGTTGTCGAAACAACATGTGGTCGAATAGATTATAATGGAGTAAATGGTTTCTAAGTTAAAGTATCTATGTTTAGCAGAGTAAGTACTCATGACAGCGAAGACTTAGACGTCTAACATCGAAACATTATGAATCTGACAGTGATTGTGTAAGTAACTATGCATAATTTGCTTACAAGGTCTCAGCTGACCCCTGTTCATGAGTCATATCGTTGACTAATGATGGTATTCGGTGGCTGTATATCACACTATTGTGCAGCCCACTGCTCGAATATAATCAAGTTACATCATATAAATAATAAATCACTGT
>JACKZZ010004089.1_pt1 | contig 37463 bp, 40 predicted proteins | sample 8027871 | NCBI WGS metagenome assembly JACKZZ01 (sample SAMN15724774, study PRJNA655200) | protist metagenome | isolation source: fluorescence activated cell sorting (FACS) single amplified genomes of... | place: USA: West Boothbay Harbor, Gulf of Maine | collected 2000-07-19
TATATACTATTATATATCTTATTATATACTACTATATATAACTATATTATAATCTCTTCTGCCTAATCTAAAGATAGAGTATCATATTTTCGTTGTCTCCACAAGAGGAGTATGATAAAATAAAAAAAAATAATTTGCAGCATCTAAGAGAAAATAAAAAGGTAAGATAATGGTATCAGTGCTTAGAGAAGTAGATGAACAACAACAACAACAACATGAGGAAATAAACTTCAATGTCTTGATGTCTGTAAGAGATAGGCTAAAAGACCTAGTAGATAGAAAATGTAATGAGGACTTTTTGTCTTTCGTTAAGAGGTTTGCTCCACTTCTTGTCTCCGACTTCGTTATGGGTAAGCATATTGAACTGATATCAGAGAAATTACAACAAGTTGAATCAGGTGAAATTAAACGCTTGATGGTCTTTCTACCACCTCGCTCTTCTAAATCAGTTATCTGTTCTAAGCTCTTTCCTGCTTGGTATATTGGTAAACATGACAACCATGAAATTATGTCTATTAGTCACTCTGATCAATTAGCTAGTGACTTTGGTAGATCAGTAAGAGATATAGTCAGTGAAGACTCATTTCAAAAGGTTTTCAATGGAGTACTACTTAGACAAGATGTAAGAGCAGCAGGTAAATGGAAGACCAGTGGTGGTGGTTCTTATTATGCTGCAGGTGTACGTAGTCAGATTGCAGGACGTGGAGCGCACATCGCTATTCTAGATGATGCGATGTCAGAAGAAGATGCAATATCTAATGCAGGTAGAAGATACATTAAGGAGTGGTGGCCGTCAGGACTACGCACACGTTTAATGCCCAATGGTAGAATTATTATCATTAACACCAGATATCACTATGACGACCTATGTGGTTGGTTATTAAAACAAGAAGAAAAGATGGACCTAAAGCCATCAGAACGCTGGCATGTTATTTCAATTCCTGCGTGGGTTGACGAGCCTACTTCTGACTTACTTGGTCTACCAGTAGGTAGCAGCTATTTCCCTGAGTGGAAGACAGATGATGTCTTACGCCTAGATGAATTAGAAATTAGATCAACCAATGGATCAAAGTATTGGGACAGTCTTTACATGCAAAACCCAACACCAGATGAGGGTGGTATTGTAAAGAAGGATTGGATTGAGTGGTGGGATGCAGATGAACCACCACATTGTGAATTTGTTTTACAAACTTATGATACAGCCTTTTCTACCAGTAATACTGCTGACTTCAGTGTCATACAAACTTGGGGTATTTTTCATTCAGTAAATGAAGATATAGATACAGGAGTAGAGCAGGTAGTAGCCAATATGATCCTTTTAGGCAGTAAGCGTGGAAGGTATGAGTATCCTGATCTAAGACGTATTGCACAAGAACAATTTAGAACACACAGACCTGATGTATGCTTAGTAGAAAAGAAAGCTTCAGGGCAGTCTCTAATACAAGATATGAGGAGGGCTGGTCTACCTGTATTAGAATATATGCCAGATAAAGATAAAACATCTAGGCTTAATGCTATTACACCTTTGTTTGAGTCAGGTAGAATATTTTTACCTGAATATAAACAATGGGCTGATGAACTAGCAGAAGAAGTAACAACTTTTCCTTATGCACCACATGACGATCAGGTTGATGCACTAACTATGGCTGCATTATATCTAAAGGAAAGCTGGCGTATAGAACACGAAGAAGATGCAGATTGGGAAGATGACGAAAATCCTCGTAAACAAAAGAGAGTTGCATACTGGCGAGTTTAATGATATAGTACATAATTAATAATATTACTTGTGAAGAAGGCAATATAATGGTAGACAAAGGTTTAACATCTGTTATAGGATTAGCCTCAAGGCTGTCATCGGGTGGTATGCCTAGTGATAATGTAAATCCTACTATAATTCGATATGAGCAAGCTACTCCAGAAGATGAAGATAAAGCACGTTTAATGAACGAAGCTGTTGCTGGCGTATCTCCTCCTAACGAAGAAGTGCCTACTCCTAAAGTAAAACCTCCTGTACTTAATGATTTAAATGTAGCTTTAAGTATTGCAGAAAAAAAAGGAAAAGGAACTTCTTCAGACATTTATAATAAAGTTCTTAAACCTATTGCTTATCACGAAAGTGATAGAACTATGAATCCAGAACTAAAACAGTACGGTGATGGACCAGGAAGAGGTTTAATGCAGTTTGAACCTAATAGCATGAAAACTGCACTAAATAGAGCAAAAAAAATATTTGATAATTCTCCTCCTTATTGGATACAAAAAGCTATAAATGACGAAAATTATGATGCTTCAACTTTAACAGCAGATCAACAAATGGCTTTAGCTGTTTATGATTTACTTCAAAAACCAAAAGCAGATATATCAAAAGTTACTGAAGGTACAGAAAGCATTGAAGATTTTTGGTCTAAGTATTGGTGGGCAGGAAAAGAAAAAGATAAGAAGAATAGGTTAAAAGTATTTAAAGAAAATTTAAAATTATTATATAATAATAAAAAACAAGGTGGTTCTGTAGTAGAACGTAATCCATACGCTAATTATCAATCAAAGGCAATATAGAAACATGGCAACTGAACGTAATCCTTTTGATCCTATTAAAATGGGTGAACTATCTATTGAGATTGAGTCATCTACAGGTGTAGACGAAGATGGCAATGAAGCATTCATGGAGGTTGATCCTGAAGATGGTGGTATCGTTGTAGAGTTTAAACCACCAGAAGACGAACGATCCAAAGTGCAGCAGAATGAAGAACCAGAAGAGTTCTATCGTAATCTTGCAGATGATATGGATGAAGAGCTTCTTGAAGATATTGCCTATAAAGTTATTGAGAACTTTGAGGCTGACAAAGACTCTCGTGCTGAATGGGAAAGTATGTTTGAAAGAGGCTTTGACTTACTAGGTCTAAAGCTGGAAGAAGCATCAGAACCTTTTGAAGGAGCATGTACAGCAGTACATCCAATCCTTATTGAGTCAGCCGTTAAGTTTCAATCTAAAGCAACACAAGAATTATTTCCTCCTGCCGGTCCTGTTAAATCTCAGATTATTGGTGATGTAACAGAAGACAAGAGTGAACAAGCTAATCGTGTTAAAGCATTTATGAACTATCAGATCACAGATCAGATGGGTGAATACTTTGACGAATTTGAACGTATGTTGTTCCACCTACCTCTTATTGGTTCAGCTTTCAAGAAAACATACTTTGATCAGTCTCTAAATCGTCCTGTTTCTGAGTTTGTTCCTATTGATCAATTCTATATTTCATATTATGCCACAGACCTGCGAAGAGCAGATCGTTATACTCATGTGATTTATCGTAGTCCAATCGAAATGCAACGTGACATAGCCGCAGGAATGTATGCCGACGTTGACCTGCCTGAAGCTTCTATGCCAGAGCAAACAGCAATGGCACAGAAGATGGATACGATTCTGGGTCTTTCCCCTTCTTCACAACATGACCCACAACATGTTCTCCTTGAACAACACTGCTACTTGGATTTACCAAAGCAGTATCACGGTGAGGATGACGGTCTGTCTCTACCCTATATTGTTACTATTGATCAGCAGTCACGACAAGTACTGTCTATTCGTCGTAACTATGACATTAAAGACAAACGACGTGAAAAGAAAATATTCTTTACTCACTATCGTTTTGTTCCCGGCTTTGGTTTTTATGGCTTGGGACTAATTCACTTCCTCGGCAATCTAACAATGACGGCTACTGCAGCTATGCGTGGCTTGGTTGATGCAGGACAGTTCGCTAATCTGCCCGGTGGCTTCAAAGCCAAAGGACTGCGGATGGTTGGAGACAACGACCCTATTGCGCCGGGTGAGTGGAAAGAAGTTGAAGCTGTAGGTAATGATCTATCTAAAATGATTATTCCTCTTCCATACAAAGAACCATCACAAACATTATTCCAGATGTTAGGTTTTGTTTCTAATGCAGCACAAAAGTTTGCTGATAGCACAGAACAAGTTATCTCTGATGGAGCTAGTTATGGTCCTGTAGGGACAACTATGGCTCTTCTAGAAGCTAGTAGTAAGTTCTTTTCTGCTATTCATAAGCGTTTACATAAAGCTCAGAGAGACGAATTTAGAATCTTAGGTCGTATTAACTACGAATATCTTCCACAAGAGTCAATGTGTGAGCTACCAGAACATAGTCTAAAAATATATAAATCAGACTTTGATGGTCGTATTGATATTATCCCAGTATCTGATCCTAATATTCCATCTAACGCACATCGTATGATGATGTCTCAGATGGCACTACAGTTAGCACAGCAGTCACCACCCGGTATGTTTGATATGGAAGAGCTTAATCGTAATATCCTTCAAACAGCTAACGTGCCTAACCTAGATAAGATTATGCCTCGGAAACCTTCACCTGTTCCTCTTGATCCAATCTCGGATATTATGGCAGCAGTTAAGGGTCTACCAATTAAAGCCTTTATGGGTCAAAACCATGATGCACATATTCAAGCTAAGACTGCATACATGCAAGACCCTCAGAATGGTCAGAATCCTCTAATGCAACGTATTGCTCCAGTTATTGAAGCTAATATGCAAGAGCATATGATTATGAAGTATCAAGAGCAAGTACAGGGTACTGCAGCACAGATGATTCAGCAGTATGGTCCAGAGGCTGTTGCTTCAGGTCAGGTTGATCCTAATGATCCACAGGTCATGGAACAAGTTATGGCTATGGCTGCACAACAGGTAGCTCAGGCTAACCAAGCAGCAGCACAAATGCAACAAGCAGGTTCACCTGAAGCACAGATGGTTAATATTGAACAGCAGCGTGTACAGATTGAACAAGCTAAGATACAAGCACAGACAGCTAAAGAAAGTGTTGAAGCAGCAATGAAGAACCGTGAACTTGATCTGAAGGAAGCTCAGATTCAAATTGATATGATGAAAGAAGGTATTAAGACTTCAACGGGTATTCAAGAAAAAGAAAAAGATCGTAATGCAAAGAAAGCTATTGCAGCTTTGGATGCTATTATGGACTTAGCTAAATCTCAAGAAGCTTCAGATACAACTAAAATGCTTAAAGCTGCAGACATGGTAACAGCTTTTGTAAAGGAAACTAATAAATAATAAATGAATATTTATGAAGAAATATCACAAGAATACGATAAACAAATAGAAGAACTAAAAAATTTACTTGCATATGGCAGTGCTTCGAGTTATGCTGATTATCGCCAGATAGTTGGTAGAATTGAAGGGATTGAACTATCAAAAGATAATCTCATCAATATTGTTAAAACTCGAATTTACAGTGAAGAGGAGTAATAAATAAAATGCAAGTAGCCACTTTAGGTAAAGCAATTCCTAATTCTGATTGGGTTTCAGATGAAGAAATTGAATTAAAAAAAGAAGACTTACCAGAGCTACCGGGTTATCATGTATTAGTAAAACCTGTATCTATTAAGCAGAAGACAAAGGGTGGTATTATTCTCCCTGACTCAACTAAAGATGATATCTCTTATCTTACTACAGTAGGTAAAGTTCTTAAACTTGGTAAACTAGCTTATGACGATAAAGCTAAGTTTCCTTTAGGTTCTTGGTGTGAAGAAGGTGATTATGTAGCGTATGGTAAACTAATTGGACAAAAGTTTGTTTATAAAGGAGTAAAGCTTTTATTACTTTTTGATGACCAGATTATTATGAAAGTAGATAATCCTAGTTCTCTTGATCCAACATTTAATTTGTCTAATTAAAATTATTACAGTATACTATAGAAATAAATGTCGTAACCGTTAGTGTCGCAACTAGCGAGAAGAAAGGAAAGTAATGAGTAACGAACCACAAGAAGAGATGGAAGTAGACCTATCCGAATGGTCCGAAATTAGTGTATCAGATAATTCTGATACTTCTCCTCCAGAAGTAGAATATGAAATTGAAGAACCTTCTTCTGTAGAAAAAAAAGAAGTTTACAAAACAAAACAAAAAGATGTTATTAATAAGGAAGAACCGCAAACTACTGCATCTGAAGTAGAACAACCCCCAGAAGAACTAGAGGGAATTAAAACAAAAGGTGCTGAAAAACGTATTAAACAACTTATTCGTCAGCGTAAAGAACGAGAAGAAGAAATTGAAAAGTTACGTTCAGAAGTAAATAATTTACGTACTTCTGTTCAAACAAGAGAAAAAGAACTATCTAATAGTCTTAAAACTAATATTGATAGTTCATCAGGACAACTTACTAGTCGTATTGAGCAAGCTAGAGAAATTTATAAACAAGCTGCAGATTCTGGTGATACAGATCGTATGCTTGCTGCTCAAGAAGAAATGTCTAAAGCTTATGCAGAAAGCACAGTAGTTGAACAACAAAAACGTGCTTGGGAAGAATATAACGAACGATTAGAAGCTGTAGGTCAAGTACCTCAACAACAGGTAGCTGAAACACCACAGTATGATCCCAAAGCTGTTGATTGGGCTAGTAAAAATCCTTGGTTTGGTAATGACCAAATTATGACTGCAGCAGCACTAGCTGCAGATGCTGAATTAAAGTCAGAGGGTTATGATCCTTCTGATGACGATTTTTATGAAGCTATTGATTATAAGTTACGTAGTCAATTCCCTCATAAGTATGAAGATGCTCCTCCCCCTGTTGTACAGCAGGAAGAAGAAGCAACACCACGGTTGCAGGATACACCGTCAAATTCTGCCCAAGTAGTTGCAGGTGCTTCACGCACACCGCAAACCTCACGAGGTAACAAAGTTAAGCTAACACCAGAAGACGTTAGACGAGCTAATCAGTGGGGTATCCCCTTGGAAAAATTTGCTGCAGAAAAGCTAAAGGCAGATAATGCTGAAGGCGAATATACAGAAATTTATAACAATTAAGCGTGGAAGGAAAGATACAATGACAACACGAAATGACTCACGTAGTGACAAAACTAGAGAAGTTACACAGCGACGTACAACTTTTGAAGAGCCTAATTGGCTTGAAATTCCATCTTCTGTAATTAAGCGACATGCCAGTGAAGGTATGGCGTTACGTTGGATTCGTATTACTCTACGTAATCAAGAAGATTACCAGAATGTAGGTAAGCGTACAGCAGAAGGTTGGGAATTTGTACAGGCTGAGGAAGTTCCAGAAATGTTACAATCCTCTGACGTGAGGGAGGGAGGACGATATGCAGGTGCAGTCTGTCGTGGAGACTTGGCTTTAGCAAAAATGCCTAAAGAACTTGCAGAATCTCGTCAAGAATTTTATGAGAATCGTAGCCGCGAAATGGTTGAAGCAGTTAATGCTCAACTAATGAGTAGTTCAGATTCTCGTATGCCGATCTCAAACAATAGCCGTACACAAGTAAGTCGTGGTAAACAAGCTAAATTTCAGGACTAAACAAAAGTTTGTTTACCTAAACTAAGGCTACTAGTGTACATGTCTTGTATAAAGCATAGAAAGGAAAGTGTACTATGAGTACTACTAAAGCACTATCTGGTCTACGCCCTTCCCGCCGTCGCGGTGGCGCACCTAACGGTTCTGGTATGAATGAATACCCAATCGCTTCAGGTACAGCCGTTGCAATGTATAATGGTGATATCGTTTCACAAGCAGCGGGATATATCGTAGCCTTAACTACAATTACACAAAAAGCAATCGGTGTCTTTACTGGTTGCCGTTATGTTGAAAATGGAGAACCTAAGTGGTCTAATTACTGGACTGCTGGTCTTTCTGCAACCGATGCTCAGGCAATGGTTGTTGATGATCCTAATGCTACCTTTGAAATTCAAGCTGATGCTTCAGTTTCAATTGGTGACATGAATGGTGGCTTTAACTTTAATGTCACTCTAGGTTCAGGTTCAACTGTTACTGGTCGTTCAGGTTTCGGTCTTGAAGCAGGTACTCGCACAACTGCTAGTGCAATGCTTCGCCCAGTTGCCGTAATCAACGAACCCGGTAATGACATTAATGTTGCTGCAGAACGCGCATTCCCTAAGCTAGAAGTACGTATTGCACGTCACTATGATGCTTTTGTGTGTGCTGGTGTTTCTGCACCACCTGCTGGTTAAGAGAAGGAGTATTTAAAAAATGGCTATTAATCGCGCTAGTATTGCCAAGGAACTTCTTCCCGGCCTAAACGCTATCTTTGGTATTGAATATGGTGACGTGGACAACGAACATGAGCCACTTTACGAAATTGAAAACTCAGATCGTGCGTTTGAAGAAGAAGTTCTTTTCACCGGCTTTGGTACTGCACCTGTAAAAGGTGAAGGTGCTGCAGTTCAGTATGATGATGCACAAGAAGGCTACACTGCTCGTTACACAGCAGAAACAGTTGCTCTTGCATTTGCTGTTACTGAAGAAGCTATGGAAGACAATCTCTATGATACATTTGCCAAACTTCGTGCACGTGGTCTTGCCCGTGCTATGGCAAACACTAAGCAAGTAAAAGCTGCTGATGTTTTCAACAGTGGTTTTAACACTTCTTATAACGGTGGTGATGGTGTTCCACTATTCTCCGCTTCTCATCCTACTGTTGGAGATGGAAATCAGTCCAACACACTAGGTGCTACTGATCTATCTGAAGCTTCTCTTGAGACTGCTCTTATTACAATCTCAAAGACTAAAGATGATCGTGGTATTCTAATTGGAGCACAAGCTGAGTCGCTTCATGTTCCTTCTGATCTTGCTTTTACAGCAGACCAGATTCTAAACAGCCAGATGACAACTGTTATTGGTGTAAATCCAACAACTGCTGCTAATGGCGCAACTAACCAGAACAAGATCAACTCAATTCGTAATCAAGGTCTTGTTCCCGGTGGTTTCTTTGTTAATCGTCGGTTCACCGACACAAACGCTTGGTATCTCAAGACTGATGTTCCTAATGGTACAAAGATGTTTGTTCGTGCACCTCTATCAACAAAGATGGAACCAGATTTCGACACAGGAAATCTACGTTACAAAGCTCGTGAACGGTACAGCTTCGGTTGGTCCGATTGGCGTGGCTTCTTTGGTGCTTCAGGTTCTTCCTAAAAATCTGAGGAACTAGACTAAGGCATTGGGGTGTAAAAGGACTAAAATCTTTTTACACTCCTTTGCCTTTTTTATTTATAACCTTAGTGTTATAATACTTCTAGTATTAATACTTAAAAATTTAAAGAGGCTGATATGACAACAACTCTTCGTGAGGGCTTCATTGTAGGTAGTGGTGCAGTTCTTGATGTTACAGCAAGTGTAACAGTTGCAGATACTCGCATTCGTTCAGTATATGCCACAGGTGTAGGAACTTTTCTAATTACAGGAACATCAACAGATGTTTATGGCAATATTAAAGGTAATAATATTAAATTTGCTATGACAACTGCAAATGATGCTTCTGAAATATTTTTTACTGATCTAGGCATTCAAATGAATGGAACAGTAAAAGTTTCTGCTCCTACTTCTGGCTCTACGGTAGCTATCTTCTATGGCTAACTATACTTATCTGGTCAATGAACTAATTGCTGCTACAGAAAATGATAGCACTGAGTTCCTGAACTTTATTCCTAATATGACGAATAGAGCAGAAGAACGCTTGGTCAAAGACCTAGATGACTATGGTTTAGTATCATATACTTCTGTGGCTGTATCTTCTGGTACTAACAAAATTACTCTACCAACTGGTACACGTATTGTAAAGAATTTTAATATTACTAGTAATGGTACTAAAATTAACCTTCTTATGCGTACAGATGAATACATTAACGATTACTGGCCTGTAAGTGCCTCTACAGGCGAACCTATCTATTATGGGCGTAGGAATAACTCTACGGTACTGATAGCCCCTACAGCAGCTTCTACGTATGCTGGAGAGGTGGTTTATGTGTCACGTCCCACAACTCTTACTTCAGTATCAAATACAAACTATTTTAGTGACTACTGTTATGATCTTCTTTTTAATGCTTGCATGATTGAAGCTTCGATGTTTCAAAAAGATTATCCAACTGCTACATTATATCAGCAACAGTATTCTCAGCTACTTGAACTACAACGTAATCAAGCACGTAGAACTCGTCGTGATGATATGCAAGCACCAGCAAGTCCTGCAGGTGCAGACGATAATCTTGTTTCAAATTCTAATTAATAGGAGATAATTATGTTAGACGATTTAAATATGCTTTTACCCAGCGGTGCTGGGATAGCAGCAGCAAAAAAAATAGCAAAAAAATTACCAAAAAAATCTAAAAAAGATCAAAAAATTCCAAGAACAATTCGACAAACAAAAGCAGATAGCACAGAAAATGTTTCTAGTAAAATGAAAGCAACGGCTCGTGATGCTACTCCTCCTGTTGATAAAGGATATAAAAAGAAAATGAAAAAAGGCGGTAAAGTTTCTTCTGGATATAAATGTTCACATAATCGGCTTTATTAAAGGAAATAGTTATGGCAAAGAAGAAAAAAACAAAATCTTATAGTTCTAATCCTTATAAAGATGTAATGGGAATGACTGGTTACGCATTAGGACAATTTCCAGAAACAATGATGGATATTGAAGATGCTGTTGGTTTTGGTAAACTTTACGAAGGTGCAATGAAACGTAGAGGTAAAAAATCACTTAAAAGAAGTGATGAAGATTACTCTGGAACATCTAAAACTACTAAAAAGTCTAAAGGCGGTAAAGTTAATTATCGTAAATCTGGTGGTAAAATTGGTCGTGGTTGTGGTGCTGCACAACGTGGCGGTGGAAAGGTGATGAAATAATGAATTGTGATTGTAAAATTTGTCCTGCTCACGTAGTTATTCGTACTTTAAAATGTATTACTGTGCGCTGCAATAAAGCAGTAAAAGCACTAATGGGAAAGTAATTGTAGCGTTAAAGGAACAAAAGTTAAAGAACTATTGAGGTTACATTAATGGCTGTACGAAAACGTAAAGGCACTGGCATGAAGGGCATGAGCATCAAAAGTGGTGACAAACGTCCTACTAAATCTGGTGCAGGAATGACAAAAAAGGGAGTTGCTAAGTATCGTAGAAAAAATCCCGGTTCTAAACTTCAAACTGCTGTAACTGAAAAGAAACCTACAGGTAAAAGAGCAGCAAGGCGTAAGTCGTATTGTGCTAGATCAGCAGGACAAATGAAAAAGTTTCCTAAAGCAGCTAAAAATCCTAATAGTCGTTTAAGGCAAGCACGTAAACGGTGGAAATGCTAATGGCTATAGGACGTTCAAATATTAGTCAGCAAGTAATGAAACCACCTGCTAAAAAGAAAAAGAAGGCAAAAACTAAAAAGAAAAAAGCTCGTCGTCCTTAAAGGAAATAATAGAATATGGCTACTAAAGATACAGCTACTAAACGTGATCCTAAAAAATGGGCAGCGGCAAAAGCTAGAGCAAAGCGTAAGATGGGTGGTAAGCACTCTGCCAGAGCTATGCAGCTTGCTGTTAAGTATTACAAAGATTCTGGTGGAACTTATAGCGGTAAGAAAAAGTCTACTAATAAACTTTCAAAGTGGAGCAAGCAAAAATGGAAAACCAAATCGGGAAAACCATCTGGCAAAACGGGAGAAAGATATTTACCGGAGAAAGCAATCAAATCCCTGTCGTCAAAGGAATATGCAGCGACCACCAAAGCAAAGAGAAAAGGGACTGCTGCAGGGAAGCAGTTCGTGAAGCAGCCAAAGAAGATAGCACGAAAAACAAGAAGGTTTAGAGTATAATGACTACTTCAGGTACATATAACTTCTCAATGGATATTGACGAAGTTATTCAAGAAGCAATAGAAATGATTGGTGGTGAGCAGACACTAGGACATGAACCTAAGTCTGCTCGTCGTTCTATTAACCTCTTACTTCAAGATTGGCAAAATAGAGGTGTACTACTTTGGACTGCAAACACAACTACAGTTTCTGTATCTACTAGTGTAACTGCTTATGAACTTGCTGATAGCACTGTAGATGTTCTTGAAGTTGTTCTTAATCGTGACGATACTGATCTTCAACTAGAACGTATTACAATGGAAGAATATCTTAAAATTCCACGTAAGGGTCAAACAGGTCGTCCATCACAATACGCTATTAGACGTAATCGTGATAATCCTGTTATGTATTTATGGCCTATTCCTGAAAATACAACAGACCTTTTAAAAATTGAACAAGTACGTTATACTCAAGATGTAAATAAATCAGCAATACAAACTGCAGATATATCAAGACGTTTTTATCCATGCCTTACAGCAGGACTATCATACTTTATGTCAATGAAACGACCCGGTGTTGAAGGAGGACGTATACAGTTTCTTAAAGCTGAATATGAAGAACGTCTAGCAAGAGCAATGGATGAAGATAGAGAAAGAGCAAGTTTGCGTATCGTACCTAATTTAAATAGAGTTTAGGAATAATGGCAAGTAACAGAAGAGCATTAGCAATATGTGATACATGTGGTTTTAGATATCCACATCGTGTTATGAAATTAAATAGCTATGGCATGCTTATTTGCCCTACAGATTATGAAGGTGCTTTTGATTTAAAGAACCATCCACAAAATAGTATACCTAATGTGAGAGACAATCCAGCAATTCGCAATCCACGACCAGAACTTAATAATGATCGCAATATTGATTGGCAGAATGCTTCATCGCTTTGGGAAGACACAGACAGTTATTGGAACACAATATAATGGCATCACTTACTGGAACACAAATTGCTAATACTTATAAACAACTACTTCAAGTAGGTAGTGGTAATGTAGGATTAGGAGGTACTTTACAAACCGTACAAGATGGTGATGCTACTAATTCACCATTACAATTAAGTGATAGTGCAGTAAATATTAATGGTACTTTTCAACTTAGTGGAGTAACTTTAACAGCCTCAGCTTCTACTCTTAATGCAGTAGCAGACCTAACAGGTGCTACAGGCATTGTAGCTGTAAGTGGTAGTAATGTATACGGACGTAGTTTAGTTGCTGGAACAGGTATTACTATTGGTAATGCTGATGGTACTGAAGGTGATCCTACAATTGCGCTTAGTACAACAGGTATTACAGTTTCTCTTGCAGGTATTAAAGCTACTTCAGCAACTTTTGCAGATACTGTATCAGCCGCTTTCTTTGTTGGTGATGGTTCAGGACTAACTAATGTACCTTCTGCTGAAGGCGGTACAATGAAATTTATTACTGCAGGAACAGGAATTAATTTTACTGTTAATGGAGTAACTTCAGCTACTATACCTGTTAGTGGTACAGTTAATATAAATACTAATCAATCTTTTGGTATTGTTTCAGCAACTAATATTGATGCTGATGAGCTTCTTATGGCAGGAGTTTCAGCAGCAAATGTAACTGAAGTTGCTGCAGTATCTGTATTAACAAAGACTAATCTTGATGCAATAACATCTATTAATGCTGTTATTGGGGATGGTTCAGGTTTTGCTACTGATGCTGAACTAGCTGCGGTAAGTGCTACATTAGCTACAAGTATTAATAATAGTAACACACGTATTACTTCTGTTAGTGATTTTGCTGTAGCACTTTCAGCAACTATGGCAACAAGTATTGGAACTGCTAATACACGTATTACTTCTGTTAGTGATTTTGCTGTAGCTCTTTCAGCTACCTTAGCTACAAGCATAGGTAATTCTAATACTAATATAACAACCAATACAAACGCAATAACATCTATTAATGCTGTTATTGGGGATGGTTCAGGTTTTGCTACTGATGCTGAACTAGCTGCAGTAAGTGCTACAATGGCAACTAGTATTGATAATTCTAATACCAGAATTACTTCTGTTAGTGATTATGCTGTAGCTCTTTCAGCAACTATGGCAACAAGCATTGGAACAGCCAATACTAGAATTACTTCTGTTAGTGACTATGCTGTAGCTCTTTCCGCTACAATGGCAACAAGTATTGCTACTAGACTTCCGTTAGCTGGTGGTACACTAACTGGTATAGTATCAGGAACAGATTTTTATGTAAGTGCTGTTGCTATAGGAGTTGATACTTTACTAGGTAAACAATTACACATTGGTACAGCAGCAGTTGCAGATATTGTTAGCTTAACTGATGGTGCTACTATTGCTGTAGACTTTAATACAGGTCAAAACTTTGCAGTACAGTTAGGAGGAAATAGAACACTTGGTAATCCTACTAATTGTGTACCGGGTCAAACAGGATCAGCTTTTATAATTCAAGACGGTACGGGAGGACGTACACTAAGTTATGGAGCTAATTGGGAATTTGCTGGAGGAACAGCACCTACTTTAAGTACTGCAGCAGCAGCAGTTGATAGATTGGATTATATAGTGTACACTTCTACAGGCGTACACGCGATAGCAACATTGGATGTAAAATAATAAAATGGTATTTAATAATAATCTTCTTTTAGGTGCAGCAGGTCAGGGCGGTGGCTACGAGATTGATCAATCGATCCGATTTGATAAAACTACATCATCTCATCTGAGCAATACATATGGCTCTGCTGGAAACCGCAGAACTTGGACTTTCTCAACGTGGTTCAAGCGGGGAAAAATTGACGGAACAAGGCAGATTCTTTTTGCCGCAACAGGGCAAGCGTATCTACAGGTAGGTCCAGATGCGGCTTCTCGTGAGATGATTACGATCCTAAATGAAGGTTCTGGTACGGACCTTAACTGGTACACCACGCAGGTTTTTCGTGATCCGTCTGCTTGGTATCATCTTGTTTGGCAATTCGACAGTACACAAGCTGATGCTGATAACAGGACTAAATTGTACATCAACGGCGCTCAAGTAACAGCTTTTACCAAAGCGGCAACCCCGGCTCAAAATTTTGAAGGTGCTATCAACAATGCCGTTGAACATAAAATTGGTGAGGGACATACCGCTGCTAATTACTTTGACGGCTATCAGGCCGAAATAAACTTCATCGACGGCACTGCACTAGACCCAACCAGCTTCGGTGAAACCAACGACGATGGCGTTTGGGTGCCGATAGCCTACACAGGCTCTTACGGATCAAACGGTTTCTATATCACAGGCGAAACAGCCGGTGATCTGGGTGAGGATTTCTCAGGCAACGGCAATGATTTCACTAGCAGCGGACTAGCCACCACAGATCAGATGCTGGATACGCCGACTGATAATTTTTGCGTCTTATCTCCCGTTGATAAGAACAGCAACTTCACATTGTCGGATGGCAATTTAACAAATTCAAATGGAACAAACGCCCACGCAGCTTGTTTCAGCACCATCTCTTTCGATGCTTCTGATACAGATGGTTGGTATTGGGAAGTTGATTGTGACAGCTTTCAGTCCACAGGCTTTGCTGTCTTGATTGCTGACGAAGCAGTTAATCAAACCGATATAACGACTGACCCAACTACTCAACCAGCAGAAGGTAATCTATGGTCACACAGACGTTATATCAATGATAGTAATGGCGCAACAACTGGAGTTGGGGCAACTGGATCATGGACAAACTATGGCCCTGCCGCAGTCAACGGAGATGTTATTGGATACTGCGTCAAAAATGGAAAGTTGTTTATTGCAATTAACAATACATGGCTTGAGTCAAGCGACCCAGATACTGAAGCAAGTCCGGCATTTAGCAACCTAACTGGTAATTTGAGAGTAGGTGTTAATCGTTTTGGCGATACCGGCACGGATGTAACCACGCTGAACTTTGGTCAAACCGGCTTTACTTACACGCCACCAACAGGCGCTAAAGCTATAACCACCGCCAATCTTGCCACACCATCGATCACAGATGGGTCAGCGTACTTTGATACAAGTCTGTGGACGGGAAATGATACTGATGGCCGTGCAATAACTGGTTACAATTTTCAACCAGATTGGGTTTGGATTAAATCCCGCAGCGGCGCTTACTCCCACAGCCTTACTGATGCAGTACGTGGCGCTGGTATATACTTACAATCAAACACCTCTGATCCAGAAGTAACTGGGCCGGGTGCATTTGGTTCTACGCTTGCCTTTACCAGCGATGGTTATACGCTGGATAACGGGACATCTGATAATCTATACGTTAATGCCGGTGGTGAAACATATGTTGGGTGGGCGTGGGCAGCTAACGGCTCTGGCAGCAGCAACACTGATGGCAGCATTACGTCAACAGCGTCGGCTAATACGACTGCTGGATTTTCGATTGTTACGTATAGTGGTGCGTCCGGTACACAAACTGTAGGACACGGATTGGGTCTAGTGCCAAAGATGATGTTGGCAAAGCGACTTAATAGTGCAAATGATTGGTCTGTGTACCATGCTTCGCCACCTGTAACTAATATTTTACTCCTTAATACAACCGGGGCATCCTATAATCCCGCCGATGCCGATTGGCAAGATACCGCTCCAACGTCAAGTGTTTTTTATGTTGGCAACGAGGCAGGTCGTACAAATAGGTCTGGCGATAACTTTGTTTGTTACTGTTTCGCAGAAATTCCCGGATATAGCTCCTTCGGGAGTTACACCGGCAATGGATCGGCAGATGGTCCTTTTGTCTATACCGGATTCGAACCTGCTTTTGTTCTTATAAAACGAACTAATGCTACCGAGAACTGGTTGATGATGGACAGTACTCGTTATCCTAACAACCCTGCAAACAACCCGATTTTTGCTAATACCTCCAACGCTGACGCAAACGGTGGTCGTCCAACTGATTTTTTATCGAACGGTTTTAAACCACGCAACACGTTGGCAGGAATGAATGCTTCAGGAAGTACATACATATACATGGCATTCGCAGAACACCCATTCGGCGGTGACAGCGTTGCACCAGTTACAGCAAGATAATAAGGATAAATAAAATGTGGACTTATAATGGACGACATATTAAAGAAGGAAAAGCTTGGACCGATAATAATGGTATTCAGCATCCTGCGAATTGGCATGTTTGGACGGAACAGGAAAAAGAAGCTGTTGGACTTGTTTGGATCACTTTAGATACACCACCTGATAGTAGACTATATACTTGGTCACAAAACTCTGATGGTACTATTACATCTACTGCTAAAGCTATTGAAGATGTTAATGAAGTAGATGAAGATGGTAATGCTCTGTTAGATGATGATGGAAATCAAATTGTTACTCTAGGTGTTAAGTCTAATCTAATTCAAGAAGTTAAGACACAACAAGCATCTTTTCTTTCACAGAGTGATTGGGCAGTTGTTCGTTATATAGATACAACTGTAGCAGTACCGTCTAATATTCAAACATGGCGTAGTGCCATTAGGAGTAAAGCAACAGAAATGGAAACAGCTATAACTAATGCTGCTAATACAGACGCTATTGCTACACTGTTTTTAACATATACAATAGAAGATGATGGTAGTATTACAAAGTCAGGTATACTCTATGATTGGCCTAAGTTGGTAGAATAATGTTTTATTATATTTCAGTAATTGTAATAACACTGTTACCTACAGGTGAACCTATTAAAGAACATTCTGTAACAGGACCATTTCCTGATATAGTAAATTGCATGAACTATGCAAATGTTATTAATCAAATAACAATAGAAGCAAACACACAAATTTTACAATCAGAGTGTATAGAAAAAGTTAAAAGAAGGGCAGTATAATGGCAAGCACATATACAAATCGACTAGGTTTAGAGAAACAGACTGATGGAGAAAATCCTAATAGCTGGGGTGCTATTCTAAATACGAATGTTATTGATCTAATAGATGATGCTATTGCTGGTTATGAAATTGTTTCTGTTAGCGGAACAGGAATTACACTTACAGATAATAACGGTTCTTCAGATCAATCACGTAATGCTGCTTTAGAGTTTGCTGGTACACTTACTGCAAATGTAACTATTACTATTCCATCAGAAGAAAAGACTTACTTTGTTAAAGAAAATAGTTCAGGATCATTTGCTGTTCAAATGAAGACTGCATCAGGTAGTGCTTTAACTTTAAGTCAGGGTCAAAATACTTTTGTTGCTTGTGATGGAACAAGTATTTATCAATTAGATATTCCAACTTCTGTAACTTCTTTTACTGCTAATACTTTAACTGCAACAAGCATTACAACATCTATTTTAGATGCTACAGATGTAAATTCTACAAATGTAAGTGCCACTACTATTAATACTTCCACAGTAAGTGCTACAGTTTTAAATACTGATGGAACAGCTACTTTTTCTGGTCCTGTTATAGGAACAGTGACTACACTTACAGATGCTACTAGCATTGCTCTTGACTTATCTCAAGGTAATAATTTTTATATTCAACTAACATCAGCTACTGGTTCAAGTCGTACATTAGAAAATCCCTCTAATGCTACAGTAGGGCAGTGTGGTGCTATTTATGTTATTCAAGATGTTTCTGCAGGAAATAAAACTATGTCTTTTGGTAATGCTTATAGATTTAAAAATGGCACAGCGCCAACCATTACTGCATCTATTAGTTCTGTCGATCTTCTTGTATATAATGTAAGAGGTGTTTCAATTATTGATGTGCTACCTGTTCAAAATCTAAAACCTGAAGTTTAAAATAAATGCCTACATCTTCTTCACGTTTACAAAAACTAAACTTTATGCCCGGTTTTCACCGTGAGTCTACTCAGTATTCTGAGGAAGGCAAATGGTTTGATGGTGATCGTGTACGTTTTCGTGAAGGAAAACCTGAGAATTTAAGAGGTTATCGTAAACATTATTCTGAAGATATTATAGGTACTTCAAGAGATTTAATATCTTGGATATCTAATGATACACAAAAATATCTAGCTACAGGAACAGAACAACGTCTTAATATTTTATATAATGATAATAATTATGATGTAACACCTATTACAACAATAGTAACATTAACTAGTGTAATGAATGTACAAGCTGGTTCTCCTATTGTGTCTGTTAGCTTAACTAATCATGGTGTAAGTGTAGGTGATTGGATTGAATTTACAAGTACATCTTTACCCGGCTTTTCTGAAGGAACTGATTTTGCAGTAACAGCTTTTGGTGGACCTACTTATAAAGTAGTAAGCAAATCAGGACTAAATAATTTTGCATTTACTGTTAATTTTACAGCAGATTCTAATCTTACAGATGTAGGTATAGCTACTGCTAACTATCTATTACCAACAGAACAGACAGATAGTATTCAAGGACTAGGCTATGGTGCTGGTGTATATAATGCAGGTGTTTCTACTACAGGTGAGAGAGCTTGGAATGAATCAGCAGAAAGTTCTAATATTACTTTCTTAGCTAATCAATGGTCAATGGATAATTGGGGAGAAGACTTATTAGCTGTTCGTAGAGGATCACAATTATTTTATTGGGATGCTGATGCAAGTACTTCTCCAGAAAGAGCAACAATTGTAAGCACTAGCCCTACTAAGATTAATAGTATTGTTGTTTCTCCTAATGATAGACATGTTATTGCTTTAGGAACGAATGAATTTGGTACATCTATTTTCAATCCTCTTTTAATTCGTTGGTCAGATCAAGAAGATTTTACTAATTGGCAACCAAGTATTTCTTCTACATCCGGTGAAATACAGTTAGTAGATGGTACAGAAATTATCGGTGGTATTCGTTCGCGTAATGCAATACATATTTGGACTGATCGTGCTATGTATGGTTTAAATTATACTGGTCCTCCTTTTATATTTAACAATACATTACTAGGCAATAATGCTGGTCTTATTGGTCCTCATGCTGCTGTAGCACTAGAAGGTGTTACTTACTGGATGGGTATTAATGACTTCTTTGCTTTTAATGGTAGAGTACAGAAACTAGATTGCACTGTTCGTCGTCATATTTATGATAGTTTTAATATGACTCAAGGTGATAAAGTTTATGCAGGAACTAACTCAGAGTTCCATGAAGTAATTTGGTTATATCCTTCTACAGATTCTTTAGAACCTGATCGTTATATTATTTATAATACAGTAGAAAATCATTGGGTATTTGGTACAGGTTTCTTTAATACTTTTGAAGATAGAGTAGTATTTGATAATACAATTACTACTGGTGCTGTAAGTGTCGGTAGTGATAATTATTATTGGGATAATGAACCTTCAGGGATATTTACGGGTGATGGACAGGCTTTAACTTCTTATATTGAATCAGCAGATTTTGATATTGAAGATGGTGATCAGTTAATGTTTATTGATCGTATTATTCCTGACTATACTATTGATAGTGGTAGTATTACTTTTACTATTGACACTAAACAATATCCTAGTGGGACTACTATTACTAAAGGACCATTTACAATTAATGCAGGTACTCAAAAGATTGATATGAGAGCTAGAGGTAGACAAGCATCTGTAAGAGTTTCTTCTACTGAAGCTGGTACTAGTTGGCGGTGGGGTAGTGTTCGCATGGGTATACAGCCTGATGGTGGACGTTAAAAATGGCTAATAAACTTTATCCTGAGTTACCCTATTATGCTAACTTAAATATGGTAGACAGTCAACAACTTTATAATGATCTTATTCGTTATGCTTCAGAAATGAAGTTTCTTCTTGAACAAAGAGATTTTGAAGTAGAATCTCAACCAGCTACACGAGTAAGAACTGTAGTAAGTGTTGGAACAATTGGTAGACCAGAAGAAGGTTTTATTGTTTACGCTACAAAAGCTAAAAAATATAAAGGTTATGTTTCAGGAACAGGCTGGGTGGACTTTCACTAATATGCAAAATGATTATAAAACTATGATGGAATTAATACAAAATAGCACATTTATTGAGAATGTCAATAATGGTGTTGCACCTCAAACTGATTATTTTGGTGCAAGAACTACTGAAGGTATGGCATATTCTAAAGATGCATTGTATAATAAACAAAGAAATAATACTAGTACTTTCCATGCAGATATGACTAAGCCACAGTCTCACTACATGAATCCAAAGCAGGGAACTAAATAAATGATTAATAGTAATGCTCAATATAGCGGTTTAGCTAATATTATGAATATGCGTAATCCTAATCAGGAACTTGCTTATGTTCCTAATGGTTATTTAAATAGTGTTCCTACTGCTCCTAACCCTTATAACGGTATTCCACAAGTAAATAGCCCTATTCTTATGAATGAGGGTGGTATGCCTTCACAACAGTATCCTATGCAAGAAGAAGCTAGTGAACTAGCAGATCGTGGTAGGTATGGCGATACAACTCTAGTACACATGACACCGGGAGAAGTACAGGGACTAGCTTCACTTGGTCAGCTAACTATTAATCCAGACACAGGATTACCTGAAGCTTTTAGTTTAAAAAGTATTATACCTATAGCTGCTAGTGTTATTGGTGGTGTGGTAGCTGGTCCTGCAGGTGCTGCTATTGGCTCTGGTTTAGGTACTTTAGCAACAGGTGGTAGCGGAGAACAAGCCTTGTTAGGTGCTGCTATGTCATTTGGTATGGGTTACGCTATGCAAGGATTTGGTGGTTCTATCTTTGGTGATTTAGGTGCTGGTGCTGCTACAGGCGCTACTACAGCCGCGGCTAGTGCAGGTACTGCTGCTACAGGTGCTACTGGTTCTGCAGCAAGTGAAGCAGCCCTTCAGTCAAGTTTAAGTACTTTTGGAACAGGTGTAGGAGGTAATGTTGGTCCTGCTTTAACATCTTCAGGAGTTCCATTATCAGGACTTGCTGGGCAAACTTCTGCTTTTGAAGCGTTTACTCCAACTATATCTTCAGATTATATTCCTCCTTCTGCATATGAAATGGCTGCATATAACCAACAACCAGCTATGCAAACACTTGGAGGTGATTTAGTAGGTCTTGATTCTGGTCCTTTTGTACCAGCTTATAAAGGTGCAGGTTTCCCTGCAACAGCCTCTTCTGTAACTCCTCCTTCTTCTGCTGAGATGGCTGGATATAGAGCAGGTTTAGGAGATTTTGCTCCTAGACAGGATACTATCCTAGAACAAGTTACAGAAGGTGTTTCTGATGTAGGAGAAGGTATTTCTAATATTTATAAAGATTATCTATCTCCTTCACGACAAAGTATTCAAGTTACTCCTGAAAAACTAAATGAAGCTTATGTAAAAAGAGCCACAGAATATGGAACAACTGTTGATAAATTACCTATTAATATTAAAGAATCTATTAGACAAGAAATGCAGCCGGGAATGCTTAAAAAATATGGTCCATTAGGTGCAGTTGGTATTGGTGGTCTAGCATTAACTAGTGCTTTTGATCAAGAACAGCCTGAACAACTACAAATGGCTAAACGAGAAGTAGAAGATAATGGCTTTGGAAGATATACTTTAGCAGGTGGAGAAGTTAAAAGACCTGTAGCTACAGAAGAAGAATTAACGAGAAGAGCAGTGGAAGGTGGTAGTCAAAATTATTTCACTCCCTATAATTATGTACGGAATGCAGCAGAAGGTGGTATAGTAGGTCTACAGCAGGGCGGTATGGCTACTCCACAAGCACCATCAGCTATGTCAGCTATGCTTAACACACCTACTGCACAACAGCCTATACCAATTAATATAGCTGTACAACCTCCACAACAACAACAACAACAGCCTATGCAACAGCCTATGCCTATGCAGGGTATGGGACAACCTCCTCAACAAGGTATTCAACCTCTTCCTGATCAATCTATAGAATTTAAGAAAAATATGGATATGGAAGAGCAATTACAAAAACAGAAAACTGCTACTTCTATTCAAGGTCAATCAGCACTATTAGGTTTAATAGGAGGAGCAGGTGACTATCTTCAATCACAGGGAATGAATTATCCTACAACAACACCTAGCGGAACTATTCCTCAAACACCAGCTATGAACCAAGGTACACAAGTTAATATGGGTGCTTCAGGAGGGTTTGCTCAAGGTGGTATAATTAATCGTGCAGATGGTGGACCAACACGTCAGCAGTTTAATGATTTTATGAAAAATATTTCTAATACACCTGCAGGACTGCTTATGAGAGTTGCAGGACTAGATAAACAATTTGAATCTCAACTTTCACAAGGAAATGCAGGAAGTGGTGCTGAGTCTATGAATCAGCTTCTTTCAAGAAATGTTTATAGTAATAATGCAGGTTCTTCTGCTGCCGCTCCAGTTCAGAGTGAAGGTGGTGCTGCGTCTATGAACCAACTATTATCTAATCCATCCTATTCAAAACAATTGGCTATGGGTGGTCTTTTAGGTTATAATGAGGGTGGAATGCCATCACAGGATCAAAGATACTTTGAGGGACAAGTAGTTGGTAAAGGTGATGGTCAGTCAGATGAAGTACCCTTTAGTGTAGATGGTGGAGAAGTAGATATGGCTATGCTCTCTCCTGATGAATATGTGCTTGCAGCAGATGTTGTTTCTTATATTGGAGATGGTTCTTCTAATGCAGGTGCAGCTAAACTAGATCAATTTATGGAAGATGTAAGAGAACAAGCACACGGTTCTGACAAACAAATTAATGGCTTTGATGAAAGAGGACTAGCAAACTTAGTAGCTTAATGGAATTAATAAAAATCAATAGTAATGCAATAGCAATAACTTGGCCTTATGTTAAAGATTTAATTCAGAAACCATTAGATAGAACATTGGGTGAACAAAACTTACAAGATGTTTATACTAGTTTAATAAATGAGCAAACAATACTGTGGGTAGCTGTTAATAAAGAAGATGGAATAATGGGTGTAATGATAACACAGATAGTTTACCATCCTCAATATAAACTTTTATTATTATCTTTAGTAGGAGCTAAACCACATACAATAAATAAATGGCTAGACTATTCTTGGCAAAAAGGTTCTCCATTATTAGAGTATGCAAAAGAAAATAACTGCAAACGCATTGAAGGTTACATTAGAAGCGGTTGGCTTAAATTCTTAAAGAAACATGGATTTAAAAAATACAACACTGTTGTTACAAAGGAAGTAGAATACAATGATTGAGACTATGATTGAAACTAAACATATTATTGCTGAACTTTCAGTTACAGAAAAGATCTGTCTCTATAATGCTTTATATGAAGACTTAGCAGGTAAAGGTATTGAAGGAGATACTGAGCTTGCTCATGTCAATAAAGAAGAGATGGTTGTTCTACGTGATATGGGTGGTTCAGGTACAATCAATCCTAATACTGGTCTTATTCAGTTTGGTGGTGGCGGTAGTCCACCCCCTCCACCTCCTGCTAATCAGACTGTCTCTCAAACATCTGAATTTCCTACTGAACTTAAACCTTTTGTTTCTGATGTATTAGGTAAAGCACAAGCTATTCAAGAGAAGCGTGAGACTGAAGGATATATTCCTTATGAAGGTCCACAAGTTGCTGGATTTACTCCTGAACAAGAACAAGCTTTTAGTGGTATTCAAGGTCTTGTAGGTCAGGGACAGCAATATTTTGATCCTTCTACTCAGCTTACTGCTTCTGCTTCTCGTACACCTACTGGTGCAGAAATTAGTTCGTATATGTCACCTTATGTACAACAGGTTGTTGACATACAAAAGCGTGAGGCTCTTCGTCAAGGAGATGTAGCTCAACAAGGACTAGCAGCGCAAGCAGTTGGTGCTGGTGGCTATGGAGGCTCACGTATGGCTATCCTAGAGGCTGAACAAAACCGTAATCTACAACAGCAATTAGGAGATATTCAAACTCGTGGTATAGCTGCTGCATATGAAGATGCTCAAGCAAGGTTAGCTCAACAGCGTCAACGTGAATTTACAGGATCAAGTCAGTTTGCACAATTAGGTCAGGTTGTCCCACAACAAGCTCTAAAAGAATTAACTGCTGTTGAAGCTGTAGGCGCACAACGTCAAGCACAATCACAACAAGGATTAAATATAGCTAAACAACAGTTTGAAGAAGAACAAATCTTTCCTGAACAAACACTACAACAATATCAATCTGTTATTCGTGGTTTCCCTCTTGCACCTAGTACTTACCGACAAACACAAACAACTACTCCTGCTCCTAGTTATCTTCAACAAGCAGCAGGTCTAGGAACTACAGCTATTGGTCTTGCTGGAGCATTTGGTGGCTTTGGTAAGGCACAGGGTGGACTTGTTAGCCGTATGAGTGGTGGACAAGTAGATCAGAATAGTGGTCTAGGTTCTATTGTTGTAAAGAAAAAAGGAGGGGGTAGATTTGTACCTCCTACTCGTAGTAGATTTACTGATCCTAATTATCAAAATCCTATTGGTAGAGATATAGAAGCTTTAGTAGATGCTTTAGAAAGAGGACTTATTGATCCTCCTACTTATGAAGCTAGAATGGAACAACTACAAAAAGGATATAACAAGGCAGGTATGCCTCTAGAACAAGAACCTCTTCCTAAAGAATTAGGCCGTAGTCCTCTTTCTGTGTCTCCAATAGAAGCTAGAATAGCTGCACAAGAACGAAAAGCTGGTTTGTCTTCTGCTGATCAGCCTATAACACCTTCTTTAAGTACGGAAGAAGTAGCTTCAAGAATGAGACAAAGCGGTAATTTAGATAAAAGAGAAACATCTATTATTGATAGTGCAAACTTACGTAAAGGTGTTGAAAAGTATGATTTAGGAATGGGTGTTTCGCCTTCTCGTGATACTGAAGATTTAATTAATCGTATTCAAAAGAGGCAAGCTGGAGACAAAGAATTTCAAAAGGCTGTTTCTCGAGACGATCTTCGTAACCAAATTCAAGCTGGTATGGGTGGTGCTGATGCTCCTGTAACACCTTTAACATCAGATATGTTAGAATCTGGAGAAAGGTCTAGAGATAAGGCAAGAGCTGAACAAACGCAATCTATACTAAGTCAAGCTGGACAAAGCGGTGCTGGTCAGTCTAGTATTACAAGACATATAGAAAATATACCTTTAGTTAAAGATATTTTAAACCCTGCTGGAAGGTTTTTAAATAAAGAAGTATATCCACGTATAGGAGGAGTTGTTGGAGATATTGGTAGTAGTATTTATAATCTATCTGGTAAAGTAACAGATTATACTACTGGTTCAAAAACACCTAGAATTAATATAAGTGATTCAGTAGGTCTTCCTAGTCTCTTTTTAGGAAATGAAGAAGATGGTGCTGATAAGGCTAATACAGTTCCTCCTGAAGCTGTGACTATGTATGGTCAGGGAGATGTGGGGGATATGTTATCAGAAGAACGTAGCCGAATTGCTGCTGCACTACCTAAACAATCTGCTGCTACTGCACCTGCTGTTTCAGATGAAATGCCTTCTAATGCTGAGATGGCTGGTATGAGAGAAGGATTAAAAGACTTTGCACCTCTAACATCTGATCCAGAAACTGCTAAAGATGTTGATAAACTAGAGATAGATACTGCTCAAAAAGCATCTTCTACCTTTACTCAAAATATTGCTGATAATCCTTTATTGACTACAGCTAATAAAGAAGTTGCAGATATTAAGAAACAACTAGATACACTTGCTACAAGTAAAAAAGCTAGACTTGACGCACGTAAAAAAGGTCTTAATTCTGATCGTTGGTTGGCTGTAGCTAACCTTGGTGCTAATATTCTAGCACAGCCGGGTGGACAGACATTCTTACAGTCTATAGGTAAAGGTGCTAAAGATTCTGGTATTATTGGTTCTCTATCTAAACTTAATAGAGAAGAAGCAGATATTGCTGATAAGCTAGATACTATTGATCTTGATACACTTATGAAGAAGTATCAATTTACTAAAGACGAAGCTGCTACTTTTGCTAGTGAACGTGCTTATGGTCTACAAGTAAGTAAACTAAATGCAGATATTTCTTTTAATAATAGTAAAATTGAACTTTTACGTCAAGAAGGAAAAATAAAAGAAGCTAATCTTTTGGCTAAAAAGAACAAAAACCTAGAAGATGCTAGAAGAAATGAAACTAAACCTCTTACTGAAAAGCAATTTAAAGCTGCAAAGGATACGTTTACAGGTTATTGGAATGAGTTAAAAGGTACATCAGATGGTAAAAAAGCTGAAAAATTGTTAAAAGCTAAAAGTATTACTATGACTAATGACCAAAATATTTCTAATATTTCTAAAATGACACGAAGTATTATGATAGAAAAAGGCGTATCTGAAAGAGATGCTTATAGAATGGCTATTAATTCTTTTCTTAAAAGTGTAACAGCTAAAAAATAATGGCACAAGAAATTAATATATTAGAAGGTGTTAATTTAGACTTACCACCAGAAGCTCCTTCATTACTTTCGCAGGTATCTAAAGGTTATGAAGAAGAAGGTGTATTAGGGGCTATTTCAGAAGGAGGACAATACGCTAAAGAAGGTTTTTTAGATGTTGTTGGTTTAGGTGATGATACTGAAGAAAAAGAAATATTAGCTAATACCCAAGAAGAAATTAATATATTAGAGGGTATTAATTTAGACCCTAGTAACTATGTTACTGAAGTAGAAGACCCAGATAGTTTTTGGAACAGAACTGGTCGTTCTTTTAATGAGTTTCAAAAGTCTGCTGCTGAAGGTATTGGTGTCTTTGCTAGGCTGACTGATATACCTGAATTAGAACAATGGGCTATAAGTAATGCTAAAGAACAAGAAGAAGACATTAAATCTTATGGCGTTCCTCGGCGTACCTCATCTATAACTAAACGATATGGCGAAGTAGTTAAAGACTATGAAACAGGGGGAGTAGGTGCTGCGCTTGAGAGTGGTGGATTACTCTTACAGGACATGGTTGCAGATGCTCTAGGTTCTGTTGGTCCTACTGTAGCTGCTGGTCTTGCTGCAATCCCTGTAGCTGCTGTTGGTGGTACTGTTTTAGGAGCAGGAATAGCCTTAATACTTCCCTTTATGGTGGGTGGTTTAGCTGGTACTGGACAAGTAAAAGAAGAAGCTATTAGATTAGGAGCTACTCCTGAAAGAGCGGATGAATATGCTGCTGCTGGAGGTGCAGTTGTAGGTATTCTAGATAAGATAGGTGCTTCTTTATTACTTAAAAGTTTAGTTTCACAGTTTGGTAAAAAAGCTATATCAGATGAACTAGGTAAGACAGTAGGGAAAGATGTAGCTAAAAGTGCTGTAGAGAAAGGATTATCTTTTGCTGGTAAAGTAGCTAAAGGTGGTGCAAGAGGTGGTATATCAGAAGGCATCACTGAAACAGCGCAAGAAGGTACTCAAATAGCTGCTGCTGGTTTAGCTGCTGACAAGACTGCTATTCCTTATGAAGGTGCTGAATATGTTAATAGGCTTATAGATGCAGGTGCTTTAGGTGTTGTAGGTGGTAGCACACTAGGCTCAGGAACTTCAGGATTAGGAGCTATTGTTCAGAAACAATCAGCTAATAAAGCTTTAGAACTAGAAGATACTCTTGAGCAAGTAACTAAAAGTGTAAGAGATCAGGAAACTGAACTTGGTGGTTCACTAGGTGCTGCAGAAAAAGGTCTTGGTGGAAGAGATAAGTCTTCTAAGCCTATGACAAATCGACCTATAGTTTCAGGTATTATGAAAAGTGCTTTATCTGTTTTAAATAATTTCTCTCGTAGGGGAGAGGGTGAAGCACGTATTGTTAATTTGTTTTATAATAATGCTGCAAATATTAGTGCTGCTGTAGGACAGGATGCTGATCAGCTACAGCCTATCTTTAGAGAGCTACGTAGAACTTTTCGTATACCGGGTATTCAAAGAGCTATTCCTAAATCAGTTAGTCGTCGTGTGTTTAAAGTAATGACTACTGGTGAATTAGATGGTGATGCTCGTATAGATCAAGCAGCTACATCACTTAGAAAATTTCTAGGTAATGCTCCTATAGACCCTGACACTGGTAGAGTTAAGCTTCCTGTTAAGTTAAATAAAAAGACTGTAGAAAATGCAGTCTTTGGTGAAGAGGTTGTTCCCGGTTCTTCTATGTTAGGAGAAGATGTACAAAATGCTTATAATAATGGAGATATAGATCAACAGACGGTTATTGGTTTAGATAGTGAGGTACAAGCTTTACGAAGTGAGTATGCTCAACGTCTACAAGCTGCTCCTAATGAAGCAGCATCTATTAAAAGAGATATTATAAATTCAGATAAGTTTAAAGATTTATCTAATAGACAAGTCTATCAACCTGTATATGATGGTTTTTATGATCGTCTTAATAAAGCAGGTATTCAGATTAATTTTGAGGAAGGTTATCTTCCTAGAGTATATAAAACTGGTCCTTTAAATAGAAAAAAAATGATTAAAGTTCTTATGAGTAGAGGCAAGTCTAAAGCACAAGCTTCTTCTATTGTTGAAAATATCTATGATAATGAAGGCATATATGATAACACACAGACTGATGCTCAGATTAATGTACCAGACTCTACAAGAGCAGTATCTACTGAACAATCTTTTGAACAATCAAGAAGACTTACTAAAGAAGATGTAGAAGCTCTAGATAAAGCAGGATTAGTAGAAACTGATATTGAAGGTCTTATGTATAAATATGTCTTAGATGCTAATAAGAGAGTTATTGGTAAAGAGATGGCTGACGAGATCAACTCTATACTTCCTAAATTAAAAGGAGCTACTAAAGAAGAAGTTTCTTGGATTTCTGATCTTTATGATGCTACTCAAAGCAAGTATAGACCTTTACGTAATAAGAAGGTACAGGGTATACAGAAGTGGTTACTTACTGGTCAGTATATCCTAACACTTCCTTTAGCTGGTCTTACAGCCTTATCTGAGCCTATCATTATTCTATCTAGAATAAATCCTAAGTATGCTTTATTTGGCTCTGTAAATGCTCTTTATAATTCGACTAGAGCAGGTACTAGGAAGTTCTTTCCTAAGATGAAGATGAATGAAAAAGAAAAGGCTTTTGCAGGTATTCTAGAGGGGTTAGATGGTAGTCTAGCTGAAAGATTTGGTGATCTAGCTAATGTTACTGTAGCTCGTAAAGTAACTAATGCTTTCTTTAGAGCTACACTACTAACTACTGTAACACAGATTAGTCGTGATATGGCTTTTCAAGCTACTCGTATGCAGATGCGTAACGATCTAAAAACTGTATATGCTGATAAGACAAAGACTGCAGGATATAAAAATGCTAAAAGAAGACTGCTAGAGCAGGGTATTACTAATCCTAAAGCTGAATCAGTACAGTCTTGGTTTGCTACACCTAACTCAAAGGCAAAGGATGTTACAGAAGGTGATCCTGAGATAATCCGTAAGGCTTTATCTAAGACAGTTAATGAGTTTATTATGGCACCAAATGCTGTCAATAGACCCTTATGGATGTCTGATCCTCACTATGCTTCAGTAGCACAGCTAAAAGGCTTTGCTATGGTCTTTGGTAATACTGTAGGTACTCGCTTTTATAGAGAAATTATTGTTCCTCTTACAAGAAAACGTATACCTGCAACTGATGCTTTAAAATATGGAGTAGCTTTAGCTGGTATCATGGCGATGGCTTTAGCTATTCAAAGTTTAAAAGATAATATTAGATACGGTGATAATCCTAGTCCCTTTGACGAATTAGATGGTAAAGATAAATTACTACAAGCACTACTAAGAACAAATATATTAGGTGGATTTACTCTTATTTATGATGCTATTAATGCACAAAAATATGGCACAAATTTTATAGCAGCTATACTCGGACCTACTGCTTCAACAGCAGAAAAAGGAACAGCAGCTTTATATAACTTTGGAGCTAAAGGCGAGTCAAGATCATTAGCTCGTTTTATAGCTGATATGATACCTATTCTTAGAAATATACCTCAAGCTAGAGATATCAAAGGTGAGGTTACTGATAACATACAAGATACTCTTGATACACTTTATGATAAAATAGTAGATTAAAAATGACAGATAATTGGAAATACTTTACTAAAGAAGAATTAAGCTGTAAAGGTACAGGCGAGTGTTTTATGAACGAAGAGTTCATGGCACAATTACATCGTCTTCGCGAAGACTATGGAAGACCTATGACGATCACCTCTGGGTATAGAGATGTTGCATATAATACGGTTATAGGTGGGTCACCTAATTCAGCACACATCTTAGGTCAAGCTGTAGATGTAGCTGTATCAGGTAATCTAGCTTATGATTTAATTAGGATGGCTATGCTACACGGCTTTACAGGGATTGGTGTAGCACAACGTGGTCCACATAACAAAAGATTTATTCATATAGATAATATAATAAACTCAGACACATCACCTAGACCTACTATTTGGAGTTATAAATAAAATGGCAATACCTTCTTCAATTACACGCTTTGGTAAACACGAACCTTTTGAATTACAAGTAGTACGTGGACAAGTAGAAAACCATAAAACAATTTTTAAGTTTGGCTATAACCCAGACGTAAATGGAACAGAAGAAACTATTTGGGATGTAGGCGGTATCTATGCTTATCCTAGTTCTGCTGTTGTCATGACGGTAACTACAGATGCAGGTACACCAGCAAATGATAACGGAGTTACAGCTATCATAGAAGGTCTTGATGGAGACTTTAATGAAATATCTGATGAAGTAACTCTAGCTGGTGCTGGTACGGCTACAACTACGAAGACATTCTTGCGTGTAAACCGTGCTTATGTTTCAGGCTCACAAGAACCTACCGGCAATCTGAACATTACTAATGGCGGGACTACATACGCTCGTATTACCGTTCAAGAGAATCAGACACTGATGGCTCTGTGGACAGTTCCAGCCGGATACACAGGATTTCTAGATCATGTCAACTTTGCTACTGGTACAACTAATGCTAACCAATATGTCACTGCTCAAATTGTTCAACGTCAACTAGGCGGTGTGTTTCGAGTTATGATGAAACAGACTCTTGGTTCAGGCGGTAATGCTGATTTTATTATACGCTATCCAATTTTAGTCCCTGAAAAAACTGACATAGAAGTAAGAGCAGTATCTTCTGGATCAAATAACTTAATTTCTGCAAACTTTTCAATGGTGTATATTAAAAATACTTCTGTAGATTTAAATAATTATTCACCATAATATAGGAGACTGTTAATGGAAGGAGCTATTGATGTAAGGATGGTGCTTACTATTGGTGGTATACTTTTTAGTGTAGCTGGTGCTAGTGCTGTAGCTAAGATGCAGATTAAGCAAATAGAAGAAAAGCTTACTGATATGGAGCATCGTCTAAGAAAAATGGATTCTCGTGGCGATAAATTAGTTACTGCAACTGAAACACAAGAACAAAGAATAAATATACTAGCTAATATGTCTAGTCCAGAAAATCTTAGACGTGATCATATGAAGTTAGCTGAACTATTAACACATGTAGAGAGATTGCAAAAAGATTGTGATAGATTATATTCTATGCACAACGGAAAACATCCGCCTGTAGCTAGTGAAAGAAAAGCTGAGTAGAAGGGGAAAGACTTAGCATAAGGAAGGGTCTTCAGATTTATCGTCTGTAGACCCTTCTTCATTTAAAGATTCTAGTTCTTCTTCTAATTCATCAGCTTCTTCCAATAATTCTTCCATCTCTTCTTCTTGTTCATTGAACCAAGAACACTTTGTGAAAAGTTTAATGGTTCTTTCTTCGCCCAATAATTCGAGACTCTTAACGATATCTTCTTCCACTTCCTCAATAGTAGTAGGCGCATCTTCGTCCGTAGGAGTACGTAATCTACTAAGAAGCTCAAGTGCTTTAAGCGCAGAATTAGTATGATTGTTGTTGGTAGCATAAGTATATTGTTTTTCAATCTCAGCAACATAGTCAATGGATGTTTCCATTTCTTTTTCAAGGTCTTCAATCCTTTCTTTTACTTCATCACTTTTTAAAAGCCTACTACCTTGATTATAAGCAGACCTGCCAGCATACCCTGCAGCCTTAGCTGCTTCAGTAGCATTTCTATATAGTACGTAAGCCTGTGCAAACTTCTCTTGTTTTTCGTTAAGAGGCATATTTATTTCATACTATTTCTAGCTACGCCCTTCCACTTCTCAGCAGTACGCATACCACCAAGTCCTAAAAGAGAAAGTAGAAGTGTCATAAGAGATTGTGTATCTAGTACAGGTAAAACAATAACTGGATACCAAATAGCTAAACCCCAACTTGTAATAGGAGCAATAATGAACTGCCACAATAGAGCAAAGCAACAGACCCACATGATAGCTGGTCTTGCTCCACTTACAAAGATAGAGGGATGTTTTGCCTGTTCAATATTAGCCTGTGCTTGAGCAAGATCAAGAGAGACTAGCTGTTGATTAAGTTCAGCCTCTAGCTTAGTCTTTAGGTCTTTATCTTCTACAAACTTGTCTAGTATTTTACCTGTAACACCAATAACTGATTCTGCAATTCCTAACATAATTTTGCATCCTTTATGTCTTCTGTTAAATTATCTATCGCATCACTTAAAAAAGCAGTGTTATTATTCATTCCAATTGTTAATCTTTCTAGTACCTCAACTAAAGGAATTGTACCATCATGGATACTATGATCTATCTGCCCTACAGAGATAGCAAGGCTAGACACACTGTCTCTAAGGTATGCAATTTCTTGTGAAAGTTCTTGTATAGAAAAATCTATCGACATTGATCAATTAACTCCTTGTAATATTTTTTATCTGCATGATATGTGTCTTTAAATACTTCTGATACAAGAGTATCTGTACCATAAATATTTAAGTTCATTTCAATATCTTGATTACTAAATAGCTTTTCACAGTCTTGAGCCATAGCAAGTAATTCTCCTGTTGTCCAGAACTCTTTTCCATTTGTTTCAACATTTAGATATTTAGGTTTACCATCTTCAGTGGTTTCTTTTCTCATTTCATCTGTAACATTTGGTATATTACAATCAAAGCCAAAGAGATGAAAGTTACGGAAACCTAGAATATGGGTCATTCCAATAGCTCTCATAGCAGAACATGTTCCGCCAGTTACAAAGGTTGTATCTTTTTGGATGTTAATATCTTTATCAATAGCAAAGCTTTCACCCTTAGCTGCTGCTGCAACTGCTTCAGAGTATGCATGCCAGCCATAGATTTCGTCTGTCTTATCCATAAGATACTTAGTAACACTTACATCTGTCATAGATGCAACAAGAAACTTTGTTTTGTTATTAATAACATTAAATAAATCTTTACGTACAATACCATGTGTAGATACGCCGTCAATAGAACGAGGATCAAGAATGACACAAGCATAAGGATCAATGTTATTTTGTAATAGTTTAGGATAGCTATGCTTAACACAGAAGACAGTACCCTTAGTCTTCTCAATAATATGTTTTAGTTCGATGTAGTTAGTAGATGGTCCAGCGGAGACAATGATAGCATGTTCTCCATTAGGTTGACACGTTTGAACAAAACCCCACTTTTTAATTAACTCTACATTTTCATTAATACTATCCATAATGTACTCTTTAGGCATAGAGTCTTTAGGTTTGATAATAATAGGAACTTTAAGTAAGTTAGCAGGTGGTTGTGGTAGATCATCCTTGCCTAATAGTAGAGCAAGATGAGTAATACCACCATCTTTTACTTTATCTTGTGAAGGAAGAACAATACAACGACCTTCAGTTAGTGTGTCTGCAAAGCCATCAACAAGACGATTAGTCCCTAGATATTCTTCTCCAAGAATATTTCCTTCTTGGTCTTTAGTAAAATAATCATCAAAGACTATAACATCACAGTGCTTTAGATTTTCGTAATCACTAATTACTGTTTCTTCTGAATGACCGCCATCTATAAATGCAAAGTTTGCCTTGGCTATACTTTCCTTAGCATTAACCAGTGTTTCTTTACTATCACCTTTATGAAGCTCAAAACTAAACTCTTTTCCTTGCTCCTTCATTTTATCAGCAAACTGTTGTAGCCTATTATTAACGGCTACAATTGTGTTATGTGGTTTGCTATTTAGCTCATATTTGTCTAGTTCTTCTGTAGCTTCTTCAAATAAATCAAAGCCAATATAGTGTAGCTTATCTTTGCTCTCAAATGACGCTAGAGCCATCTCAATAGCTCGACCACCATTCCATGTACCAACCTCTACAAAAGTCTCACTACCATATGTACGGATAAGATCAGCAAGCTGACGATATCGCGGTAGCTTTACATCTGGAGCTACATTAGTATCTGATAGGTTGTTCTTCAAAGCACCCTTGTAGTGTGTCATGTACTGAGATAGAGGTGAGTTTTTGAAAGCTTCAAGTCCTGCTACATCAGGTGTTAGATTTTCTACACGCATACCATGAGCCGTATAAATCTTTAACAGACGTTCAAAGATAAATCCATCATGCCATTCACGGTATGATACAACTTCTCCACAATCATAACAACCACGGAGATCAGCAATCATATAAATAGGAGCTTCCATATTAAGATTAAAACCAATGAAGGAAGTCTCGCTGTAGTCTACATCTTTACGACCTAGATGGACTAGCTCTGCCTTTTCTGGGAGAAGTGCTGATACCTTCTCTAGAGTGAGAGGCTTGGTCGTTACTGTATCTGCATCTATCCAGCACATCCAACCAGCCTGTGCGGTCTTGTCAGCTAGTTCTAGAGCATATTCAGTTAGAGCATAGACCTTATGACACCACTTGATAGCATCCATACGCCAATTATAAGCTACCTGACCATCAGCAGTACCGTCGTAAGCCTTCATACGTTCGCGATATGAAAGCATGTCTTCTACTTCATTAAGATTACGATACTCAATGTTCCTTGCTTTCGGAAAGGAAGACACAAGTTCTTCTTCGCAGTCGTGATAGTAAGCTACTAGCTTTAGGTCTGGATGCCACTGTTCTTTAACAGATAGAAGCATCTTCTCTGCATAGCGACCATAGCCATCAGCACTAAATGAAGTTACAAAATTAACAACCATTAAATTTAGTTTCCTTTCTACCATGATTTTCATGGAAATTATATTTTATATTTGCGGCTTCTCTTGCTGCAATAGCTTCTTCTTTATTTTTAAAATAACCGAGGTGTTTAGATTTCCCATTGATCGTAATATTAGCTTGGTAGTTCTGACCTCTCTTGTAAAAATAAACGCCAAGAGTACCACTGGTGTTATTCTTATATATTTTCTTATTACGTGCGTTCTCTATAAGACTAACATCACGAAGATTTGTCAAACGATTATCATTCGTAATACCATTTATATGGTCAATTTGATCTACAGGCCAAGACCCATAAGTAAGCAACCAAGCAATACGGTGAGCTTGATATTTTTTTCTATTTATTTCTACACGACAATAGCCTTTATCGAACCATCCTGCCTCGTTACCAGCTTTACCAGCACGGCCTTTGTTAAGCTTCCAAAATAACTTTCCTGTCTCAGCATCATATCTTAGATATTTTTTTATATCTGGATCAATATACATAGCTAATCTCCTATCTTTTACTTTAATTACTTATCATATAACGATAAAAATTTGTCCACTCTTTAGCATACTCAGCATCTATATCTCTTTTAGGTTTCCAATCAGGATAGACAGGACCGCCAGTTGTAAAGTGTACATTTTTAGGATTGATCTCTTCGTCTGAATCTCCATCAAGCCAATTCCACTCTAAGGGAATATTACCTATAGGATAGATGTCCATCCATTCAAAAGCATGTAGCCAACTTCCCGACTTTGTATTTACGTCAGATATAGTAAGTTCTTTAACCCAAGGATGATCACAGTTCCACAGGACAAAAGAAGACCAATTTTTTCTATGGTAAATAGTTTGGACCTGACCATCCATCTTAGTTGTTTCTGTAGGAGCATGAGTATGTTGTACGCAGCTAATAGCTTTATCTTTGTCTGTTCCGTAGACATCAAATATTTCTGTGATATCAGAACGTACAAACATATCAGCATCCATAAAGAGTGCTAGACCTGACATCTGATTTAAAAAGGGAACTAAGAACCTAGTGAAACTAAATTCTGTGGAGAAAGGCTTACCATCAAACACATCTACACGATTACCATGTAGGTCTATTTCAGGACTACGCCAATATAAGCCAGCCCGTCTTACTTCTTTTTGTACGATAGGAACAATGTTATAGGTATGAGTAGTATTTAACCTAATAGATTTATCAAGAACTTTTACATAGTCATACTCACGAGGATCATAACCAATATAAATTGTTGGTATTTTATTGATAGGCATTTAAAGGAAATACTCTTATTATTATTATTATTTCCTATATTATAAATACTCTTCTTATAGAAGTCAACAACTTTTTTATCTAAATTGTGGTCCTCTAAACCAACAGACTAAAGAGTACCTATTACCTTTAATCACAGGTTTTACTCTGTGATGTAGGAAAGAAGGGAAGACAAGAACTGTCCCTACTCCTTTAGCTTTAAGAATTGTTCTGTGTCTTTTACGAACATGAGGCGCACACCATTTCTCAATCTGAAACTCACCACCTTCATAATCTTTATTTAAATTAACAGCTACAGTGATCTTTCTAAAAGACTCGTCTGTAGGTTTCTCTACTCCCATGTCTACATGCCAATCATAGAACTCTTCAGGTTCATAAGAAGATACTTGAGGTATCTCGTGACTGTCTATGTCAAAAAACCAACCAGCTTCTACATTAGCTCTCTCAGCGTATAAACTAAGTATTTCAATAATTTCTGAATTATTAAACCATTTAATTTTATTAGAACGATATGAAGAATCTTCTACATTTTTACCTTCTTTATAAACATCTGCTTTTGAAAAGTCTGTCTCAGCTATACCAACTATACCTTTACATAAT
>JACKZZ010018357.1_pt1 | contig 37445 bp, 40 predicted proteins | sample 8027871 | NCBI WGS metagenome assembly JACKZZ01 (sample SAMN15724774, study PRJNA655200) | protist metagenome | isolation source: fluorescence activated cell sorting (FACS) single amplified genomes of... | place: USA: West Boothbay Harbor, Gulf of Maine | collected 2000-07-19
TGTCTTTGAAAATGTACAATATCACATAAATTTAAAGAACCTGTCGTAATAAATATAGATAAAAGAGTAAGGCCAAAAACAACCTCATATGAAATCATTTGAGCTGCAGAACGTATCGCCCCTAAAAAAGCATACTTAGAATTACTCGACCAACCTGCCAATATAATAGCATAAACACCGATACTAGAAACAGCATATAAATATAAAATACCTAAATTAATATTAGCAATAATAGAACCATTTCCAAAAGGAATAACAGCCCAACCTGCAAACCCTAGAAACATTGTAAAAACTGGAGCAGTGATAAAAATGGCAGGACTTCCACTACTAGGAATAACAGGCTCTTTTGCTAATAGCTTAAAACCATCTGCAACAGACTGTAATAAACCAAAAGCACCTACTACATTAGGACCTTTCCTTCGTTGAATAGAACCTATTATTGACCTCTCGACTAAAATAAAAAACGCCACCAACCCTAATAATAATAGAGCTAGGACTATAGATTTAAGTAAACTTATAATTAATGAAACCGTAGAAAACGATAAAGAATCTAATAAAACCATAATAATTATTATTAAAAAAAAAACTAATGAAACATAACAAGCGCGTAACAAACTATAAAAATCTGAATGCCTATTAAAGCATATACAAAATACATAAAAATAACATAAAGAATGCTAATAAAAATTTGATCTATAATATGATACTCTTTCCGTACAGACGAAAAACCTGACCCTTGTAAAAAAAAATAGAGAAGTGCACAAAAAAAATTAAAATGGAACCACCAATCCAATAAATCTACAGAGTCAAGATAAGCATATCGTAAACAAGTAAATATACAAAACACGGTTATCGTTAACGGAAGTCTATTAGCGAGTACAGCAAAATCATCAACAGTCTCGTTAAGATAACGTTCTAATTTTTTATTCGCATGAAGACGTTTTCGTACATTATTACATGAAAAAGCTATAAAAAAGATAAAAGCGACCAATAACTGCCTAACCCCAAGCATAGAAAAAAGACCTTGAGACCTATAAGGAGACATTCGCCGCTTTATTAAAAATAAAATTGTCGACCTATAATCCATTTTATGTCCCATTACTTCTTCAAACAAATTAGTAAATAAGACCCGAAACTTTCGGAAGCATCTGCGCAGGACAAAAAACCAGTTCCCCCACATAACTTATATTAAATTTGGGTAGTAACTACCCTCAGCCGAAGACTTATTTTCATCATAAGCTGCCTTTAAAATTTTAGACTTCCCTGATACGACATTACTATTATAGAAATTTTTTAAATTTGACTTAAAAAATTTACTATTACAATTATTACCTATAAAACGATAATTTTTAAATAAAAAATTATAACGCCCTATAAAAGAAAAAGATAAAAACTCATTATAAGAATTTAAACGTAATAAAAAAGGATATTCTTTTTTAAAAAAACCAATTAAAGAATAAGAATTATCAAACTTTTTATTTTTTATAAAACCGAATCCTTTATTTTTTAGAAAATGAAAGAAAGCATTAAAAATCTGCCAATCCTCCCTTGATTGATTTCCAGGTTTATAACTTATATTCGTATTTTGTAACAACCCTTCTAAATTTATAAAACTACTTTTTTTTTCACTAAAAACCCGGCCAGGTAAAGAAAGAAAACTATTTTTAGTTTCTTCAACTACATGACTTCCACAATAGATAGAATTTTTCTCTACACCAGATAAAAGAGTTACTTGACTATTATTTAAATTTGTATTTATATATAAATTTAGAGCACCCTTTTTTTTTGATAATTCATTATTAATCAACACGTTTAAACCTTTAATACCTAAATCTCTCATACCAGTACTACCCGCATCTATATTCAAAATATTTAACGAGAATAATTTAAAATGCTTTTCTAAAATTCTATTTACTTCCAATAAACCATTATTAGAAAATGAATTACTTCCAAAAATAAATAAAGGATTTTTTGCTTTTTTAATTTTCTTCGAAAAAACATGACGCCCTTTAACCAAATTAATAAAAGACTCCTTCCCAAAACCTAAATGTTTTGCCGAAAATGAAAAATTAGAAAAAGGACCAAAATAACCAACCTCTAATGAACCATTAACAACCTCTTTACGTAAATGTAAATTTAACATAGAAGACTCTACTCTAGTATTACAATTAACTAAAACACATAAATCATGTTTTTGAACGGTTTTCATAGGAGAATTAAACTTATAAAGAATATCTGAAGAATTTATGCAAAAATTGTTATCATAATACAAAGAAAAACAATTAAGCTTATTAAAAAAATACTTTAAAACTAAAACTGACTCTAACTCAACGTCTTTTCCAAAAATTATATTGATTTTTTTTTCTAAATTATATATATTATTACAAATACTTAAAAAAAAAACTTCAAAAGCTTGCTCCCAATCAATACTTACAAAACTTTTTTGAAAAAAAAGAGGATTACTTAACCGATCAATAGATAAACCATCATATGAAAAACGAGTCTTATCTGAAATCCATTCTTCATTAATATTATCATTTACCCGTGGCAACACCCTCATAACTTTATTATCTTTAACGTTTAAAACAATATTAGAACCACAACTATCAGTCACATCTATTGAGTTTATGGACTTTAAATCCCAAGGACGGCCTTCAAAAGCATAAGGTTTAGATGTTAAAGCCCCTACAGGACACAAATCAATAAGGTTTCCTGAAAGCTCTGACTTTAAAGTTTTTTTTACATAAGTACCTATTTGAGTATGAGTACCTCGACCTAATGTCCCTAAATCTGGACTCCCAGCAATTTCTGATGAAAAACGTACGCAACGAGTACAATGAATACACCGAGTCATAATTGTTTGAATTAAAGGCCCACAATCTTTATCCTCAACCCCTCGCTTTTCTCCATAAAAACGACTAGAATCACTTCCAAAAAGTATTACCTGATCTTGTAAATCACACTCACCTCCTTGATCACAAATAGGACAATCTAATGGATGATTTAATAATAAGAATTCAAGAACACCCTCTTGTGCTTTTTTAACTAAAGGAGTTTTAGTAAAAATCTTCATACCCTCTGCTACAGGTAATGTACAAGAAGCTACGGGTTTTGGGGATTTTTCAATTTCAACTAAACACATTCTACAATTACCTGCAATTAATAAACGTTCATGGAAACAAAATCTTGGAATATCAATCCCTAAACTATCACAAGCTTGTAAAACTGTTGAATTTTTTACAACACTAACTGAAATATTATCTATATATAAATTTACCATACACGAATAAACGGAAAGAATGGGATTCGAACCCATGGTATTAATAAAAATAATACGTCAGTTTAGCAAACTAATGCTATAAACCACTCAGCCATCTTTCCGATAAATGACTACAGCAAATAAACTAAAAAATACCGAGGACGACAGGACTCGAACCTGCACTACCCGGCTCGACAAGCCGGTACTCTACCAAATTAAGCTACGCCCCCAATAATTTTTATTTTACTTTATAACGCAAAAACTTAAATTACATTTAAAATGTTTTTATATAAACAGTAACAAAAACTGCCACACAAAAAATAGCGATTAGTTTTAAATTAATAAAAAAACCAAACCAACTTGAAAAACCAATTAAAATAAATAATAAAATAATACCTACAAGCATCATAAAAGCTGAATGGTATATCAAACCTGTCTGTAAAAAGTTTAATTTCATAGGACTAGCATAGAATAATTTAGAAAAACCGAAAGGACCTAAATTTTCAATAACACCCCTATCAATTAACTTATAAGTCTTATGATACCCTATTTTTAATACCACTTGATTTATAAATTCATTATAAACTTTATCAAAAAACCATTTTCTATTAAAAAAATTATAGAAAATAATACCTAAACGACTTGTTGCAATAGAAAAAGCAATACGCTTAGTAGGAGGTAAAAATCTATATAAAAAAAACGCACTACCAGTACCACAATAACTAAAAATAACAGGAATAAGTTTAATATGGAGTGGTAAAAACTCTGCATCAAAAATAATTAAATTTTCAGGTAATACAAACAAAGCGTTTTCCCAAAAATTAGTACCAACCCCTATTATCATATCTTTAGTTAAATACCCTATAAAAATACTTCCAAAAGCTAAAATAAATAAAGGATAACCCATTATTTTTGGCATATCATGGATATGTGACATAGAAAAACGATAACCTCGAGGAGTACCCCCAAAAGTTAGATATATTAACCTCATTGAATAAAATGCTGTTAGAGAAGCAGAAAGAGTCCCCAACCAAAAAGCAAAATGAGAAGTAACGGTAAACTTACCAAAAGCTAACTCTAAAATAGCATCTTTAGAATAAAAACCTGTTAAAAAAGGCACCCCCATTAATGAATAAGAACCTAAACCCATCATTATAAAAGTAAAAGGAAGCAAATTTATTAAACCTCCCATTTTCCTCATATCCTGCTCATCACCTAAAGCATGAATAACAGAACCCGCACTTAAAAATAAAAGAGCTTTAAAAAAAGCATGATTTGCTAAATGAAAAACTCCTACAGAATAGTTAGAAGTCCCACAAGCAAAAACCATATAACCTAATTGACTACAAGTAGAATAAGCAATCACCCTTTTTAAATCATTTTGCACTAATGCAGTCGTTGCAGCAAAAAAAGCAGTCATCGCACCAAAAACAGTAACCACCATTAAAGCAACAGGAGAATACTCAAATAAGGGAGAACAACGAGCTATTAAGAAAACACCTGCTGTAACCATAGTAGCTGCATGAATTAATGCTGAAACAGGCGTAGGCCCTTCCATAGCATCAGGCAACCAAGTATGTAACCCTAATTGAGCAGACTTTCCTACAGCACCTACAAAAAAAAAAATACAGATAAACGTCAATACGTCTATATTATAACCTAAAATAGAAAAAACTGATTTTAATTCTAAAGCGTAAAAAGGAATTAACGAAAATAAAACAGAATAATTAAATGTTTTAAAAGTATAAAAAACACCTAACATACCCAAAACCAATCCAAAATCCCCTACACGGTTCACTATAACTGCTTTAATAGCAGCCTTATTGGCTTGTAAACGTGTATGCCAAAAATTAATTAATAAATAAGAACATAAACCAACACCTTCCCACCCAACAAACATTTGAAGTAGATTATCAGCTGTAACTAAAATAATCATAAAAAAAGTAAACAATGATAAGTAACTAAAAAACCGAGGGATATGAGGGTCATTTTCCATATAACCTATTGAATATAAGTGAACAATAGTAGAAACCGTAGTAACTACTACTAACATTAAAACTGTTAAACTATCAAACATAAATCCCCACGATACATCAAAAATACCAGAACTAATCCAAGTACTTAGTTGTATATAAACCGGGCAATGGCATAAAGCAACATCCAAAAAACTAATATAAGAAAAAATACAAGTAATGCAAATACAAAAAGAAGTTATCCGAACAGCCCCGTAAGGCCCTATTTTGTGTCCAAATACTCCTGCAGTGATCGATCCGATTAACGGTAAGAAGATTATTAATAAATACATATTTTTTATTTACGACGAAGTTTTTTAGGTCTACACCCATTATAAGGTACATCAGATAAATCTATTATAGAAGAAACTTTAAAACGTAATACAGGAGATTTTAATAAAAAATACATAATATTATTTCTTTTAGAATTAAAACCTTTTAAATAAATAACTAATTTACCTAACTTTGGTTTTAAATTTCTTAAAGAGTTTAAAACCTCTTTAGATAAGGCCCGCAAACTTATTATATTATAACGCTTTGCTTTAGTATAACCAAATAAACCTAAAGTAAAAACTTTTAAAACTCTTCCATTAGCATCTGAAATATTAACATGTAGTCCTCTTAAGGAACTTCTAATATATAAAATATATAAACCTTTTTTTAAAGCTTTTTTTTTAATAAAGGTTTTTGAAAAATTTTCCTTTATATTTTGTTTAATACCATTACGTTTATTAGCCTTTAATAATTTATTAGAAGCTTTATTTAAAGAAGAATGTTTATCAACCATTAAATTAGATGTAACCCCTTCTTTATTAGACCTTAAAAATTTATATTCTTGACCTAAACGTAACTTTTTTTCTTTTATATAATAAAGATTATTTGTTGAAAAAAATTTTTTACTATAATACATTACTTTTTTATTAAGGAACCTCATGAAAAAAGTCGGGCAGAGTGAGATTCGAACTCACGGTATCCATAAGATACATTAATTTTCAAGACTAACGCCTTCAACCAACTCAGCCATCTACCCGTTTAATTAATTTTAAAAATGACGACGTAATTTTTTATTTTTTGAACGTTGTCCTCGAACTAAATAACCTAAAAAGTGCCGACTACCTCTATAACACTTTATCTTTATTAAATTATCAATATGTTGTTTTTTTAGCCTTTTTAAATGAAAGCCTGATATATAATTAAATTCTATATAAGAACTAATAATATCTAAAAACTGATTATTTAAATTTTTAAAAGACATTTTTGGATTTAACCCTAATTTTTTACATATAAAAAGGGCTTCTTTTTGACCAATACCATATATACTTGAAAAAGCAATTTTTAAATTTTTACTACTTGAAACATTAATGTTCACCTGTCTATGTTGTTTTGCCATTTATTAATTTACTAATTACCACCCCACCAATATACAGCGACAAATAAAAATAACCATACAACATCAACAAAATGCCAATACCAAGCAGCTGCTTCAAAACCAAAATGATTTTCTCGAGTAAAATGATAATTATAAATTCGAATTAAACACACAGCTAAAAAACAAGTACCTACAAAAACGTGGAACCCATGAAAACCAGTAGCCATATAGAAACACGAACCATAAATACCGTCTGAAATATCAAAACTTGCATGTACATACTCAAACCCTTGAAACCCAGTGAAGGCGATAGCTAAAACAACTGTAGCAATCATACTTTTAATAGCTAATGAACGATCTCCAGTTATTAAACAATTGTGACAAACAGTTACAGTAGCACCAGAACTTAATAAAATTAAGGTATTTAATAAAGGAACTTCCCAAGGATTAAAAACTTCAATTGATGCAGGAGGCCAAACAGCTCCTATAGCCATATCAGGATTAATACTAGAATAAAAAAATGCCCAAAAAAAAGCGAAGAAAAACATTACTTCAGAAGTAATAAACAATAGCATACCCATACGCATACCTTCCTCAACTTTAGATGTTTGATTACCTTCAAAACTATTTTCTCGTATAATATCTCGCCACCAAAAAGTCATTACTAATACAATAATCATTAACCCGCAAGTTAATAAAAAACCTCCCCCAGAAAAAGAATGAAACCACATAACACCGCCAACAGTTGCAGAAAATGCTCCTATTGACCCTAATAAAGGCCATGGGCTGGGGTCTACTAAATGAAATGGATGTATTTGATTATTTATATTACCCATTATTTATTATTATATAAATTAACGATCTACTTCCCCAAAAACAATATCTTGAGTACCTATTATAGTAACCACGTCGGCTAACATATGACCTTTAGACATAAAATCAAGCCCCTGTAAATGAAAAACTCCCGGAGCACGCACTTTACAACGATAAGGACGATTAGTCCCATTAGAAACTAAAAAAACACCAAACTCTCCTTTAGGAGCCTCAATAGCAGCATAGGTTTCACCAGGAAGTACAGAAAAACCTTCTGTATATAACTTAAAATGATGAATTAAAGATTCCATTGACTGCTTCATATACAATTTAGAAGGAATACTTATTTTATTATTATCGACTTTTACAGGACCTTCAGGCATATCATTTAAACACTGATTAATAATACGAGCACTTTGCCGCATTTCATTAATACGAATTAAATAACGATCATAACAATCACCATTAGTCCCTACAGGAATATCAAAGTTAATACGATCATAAACTTCATAAGGTTGAGTTTTACGTAAATCCCACGGAATACCAGAACCCCGTAATAAAACTCCACTAAACCCATAATCTAAAGCTTCCTCTGCATTAACAATACCGATATCAACTAACCGTTGCTTCCAAATACGATTACCTGTTAAAAACTCCTCCATTTCATCTAATCTAGCCCCTATATTTTGTGAAAATACATTAATATCTTCTAAAAGACCTAAAGGTAAATCTTGATTAACACCCCCAGGACGAAAATAAGCAGCATGCATACGAGCCCCAGAAACCCTTTCATAAAACTCAAAAAGTTTCTCTCTTTCTTCAAAAACCCATAACATTGGGGTCATAGCACCCACATCTAACGCATGAGTAGAAACAGCTAATAAATGGTTCATAATCCTTGTAATTTCTGAAAATAAAGTTCGTATATACTGTGCACGTAAAGGTATTTGAGTATTTAATAATTTTTCTACGGCTAAGACATACGAATGTTCTTGACACATCATTGAACAATAATCTAAACGATCAAAATAAGGTAACCCTTGTAAATAAGTCTTATACTCAATAAGCTTTTCTGTACCTCGATGTAAAAGACCTATATGAGGATCTGCACGTTTTACTACCTCACCATCCAACTCTAAAATAAGACGAAGAACTCCATGAGCTGCTGGGTGCTGAGGACCAAAATTAAGAGTAAAATTTTTTATATCATTATACCGAGTCATACTATTTTTTAAAACAAACCTATTCCTTACGGGAATCGAACCCGTCTCTTCGCCGTGAAAGGGCAACGTCCTAACCGATAGACGAAAGGAACAAAATTATATTATTACCTAAGAGGGGACTCGAACCCCTAAAATTCGCATCCTAAATACGATGTGTTTACCAATTTCACCACTTAGGCCTTATATAATCAATAATATTATAAAGCAAATAAAATTAAAAAAGCCATCATAAGACAAAATAAAGCCATTGCTTCAGTTAAAGCAAAACCAAAAATACAAATCTTAAATAACTCTCCTTGTAAAGAAGGATTACGAGAAACCCCTATAATATAAGCACCAAATACAGTTCCAATACCTGCACCAGCACCTGCTAAACCGATTGTAGCTGCACCAGCACCAATCATTTTTCCTGCTTCTAAAATCATAATAAAATAAAATATAATTTACCTATTTAAAATATTTATGTTTAAATGAAGTTATACTAATAGCAATAGAATAAAATAACATAAATTCTGTTATTAAAATAAAATCTACTAATAAAATTAATTTAATATGATAATAAACTGAATAATCTTCAATTAAATATCTAAACATCCTTTTTTCCAGATATAAATATACCCAATAACTAATTCAATAATAAAATCGACTACTACCCAAAAACTAAAAGAACTAGAATATAATGAGACAACAGTCCACGGTAATAAAAAAAGAACTTCAATATCAAAAATAATAAATAAGATAGCAAAAATATAAAATTTTATATCAAAAGTATTTCTAGCATCCTCAAAAGGCTCAAAACCACACTCATAAGCAGATAACTTTTCAGTACCACCTGTTTGTGATGTAAACATATATGAAAGAACCAGAAAAAGTAAAGTTATACATAAACTAACTACTAAAAATATAGCAATAGCCCTATATTCTAAAAAAAAAAAATTATTTGTCTTTGTGCTTAACCCTAAAAAAAAATTTTCTTTCATAACCAATCTTAACTACGCTTAATTAAAACTACTGCGCTTTCATTTTGCTCAACAAGTTTTCCACTTGTAAAAGAAACATACACTACATAAAAAAAGAATAATAACCCAAAACCTGAAATATAAGAACCAAAAGAAGCTACAGAATTCCACCCAGCGTATGCATCAGGATAATCTGGTATTCTTCGAGGCATCCCCGATAAACCTAAAAAATGCATAGGGAAAAAAGTTAAGTTTACACCAAAAAAAGTAATCCAAAAATGAACACGACCTAATGCTTCAGGATAATGACGACCAATCATTTTTGGCAACCAAAAATAAAAACCTGCAAAAATAGTAAAAACAGCCCCCATAGATAAAACATAATGGAAATGAGCCACTACATAATAAGTATCATGTAGAGCAATATCTAAACCTGAATTAGATAAAACAATTCCTGTTAACCCACCTAAAGTAAATAAAAAAAGGAAACCTGTCCCAAATAACATAGGAGTATTCATTGTAATCTCACCTCCCCACATAGTAGCTAACCAACTAAAAATTTTAATACCTGTAGGTACTGCAATAATCATAGTAGCTGCAGTAAAATAAGCACGAGTATCAACGTCTAAACCTACTGTATACATATGATGAGCCCAAACGATAAAACCTAAAATTCCAATAGAAATCATAGCATAACACATACCTAAATAACCAAAAATTGTTTGCTTACATTCTTTAGAAATAATATGAGATAACATACCAAAACCAGGTAAAATTAAAATATATACTTCTGGATGACCAAAAAACCAAAATAAATGCTGATATAAAACAGGATCTCCTCCACCAGCAGGATCGAAAAAAGTGGTATTAAAATTACGATCTGTTAAAAGCATTGTAATAGCCCCAGCTAAAACGGGTAAAGATAATAATAATAAAAAAGCTGTAATTAAAACAGCCCAAACAAAAAGAGGCATCTTATGTAAATACATTCCAGGAGCTCTCATATTAAAAATTGTTGTAATAAAATTTGATGCACCTAAAATTGAAGAAGCACCTGCTAAATGTAAACTAAAAATTGCTAAATCAACGGAAGGCCCGGAATGAGCCGCAATACCCGCTAACGGAGGATATACTGTCCAACCAGTTCCCGCACCTGCCTCTACTAAAGTAGAAGCTATTAATAATAATAACGCTGGAGGCAATAACCAAAAACTTATATTATTTAACCGAGGAAAAGCCATGTCAGGAGCCCCTATCATTAAAGGCACTAACCAATTACCAAAACCACCAATTAAAATAGGCATAACCATAAAAAAAATCATAATAAAAGCATGCCCTGTAACAATAACATTCCATAGCTGATAATTCCCTAATAAAATTTGACTACCTGGCTGCGCCAACTCCATCCGCATATAAATAGACATCATAGTACCTACTACACCTGAAAAAGCTCCAAAAATAAAGTATAGAGTTCCTATATCCTTATGATTTGTTGAAAAAAGCCACCTAGATGACCAATTATAAACTGCACTCATAATTAAAATTATTTAAAAATTTTTTGAAAAAATTTTTTAATTTTTTCAATATTACCGAATAATAAAAATATTATTATTAATATTAAACAAAACTGCCCAAAACCTAAACGCATATTTTATTTACTCACCACTAAAAAGGAATGAACCTATTTGACGAGATTCTTCTATTTCAACAACACCATCATTAAGAAGGTCGTCAACAATATAATCCCGAAATAAAGCAATTTCAAATTGTTTTGGTACAACATAAACTAAAGGATCATAACTAATAATAACAGACTCCTCTATACCAGGGTATAAACGCATTGCATTACCCATTAACCGAACAGTCTCATCACTAGCTGCTAAAGAAACTTCAACATCCCCATCCTCTAATTTATTAAAAACATGACTTACAATACAACTATAAGCAAAATCTTTAAACTCTTGACCACAAACAACAATAGGCATAAACCCATGATTTACACCACAAATTTCACTACACTGACCAAAAAATACACCAGGTCTTTTAATAAAAATAGATGTTTGATTTAAACGTCCAGGACAAGCGTCAATTTTAATACCCAACGCTGGAACAGCCCAACAATGTAAAACATCCGCGGCCGTTACTGTTACTTGAACATGAGTATTAATAGGTAAACATAAACGATTATCTACTTCTAATAAACGTAAATTACCTTTTTCTAACTCATCTGTAGGAATCATGTAACTTTCAAATTTATACCCATCATATAAACCAGCTAAGGCAGAATCTTTACAATTTGAATATTCATAACACCAATACCACTGATGACCTGTACATTTAACAGTTAATGAAGGCTCAATAAATTCTTCAATAGAATATAATAAAGCAAAAGAAGGAACTGCAATTAACATTAAAATTAAAGCAGGAGTTACGGTCCACGCTATTTCAATAGGAGTATGATGATTTATACCCTCCGAATAAAGTTGACTCGAGTTTAATAACTGCTTACTTTGGTTATTCAAACCACTATTTTTAATACGAATACTAGACTGACGAGTTAAAAACCCTAAAAAACCTAACTGATTCTTCCACCCTAAATCACGATCATTTGTAGGAGCAGCAAAAATCATAATACATCTTATAAGCATCCAAAGTACAAAAATTGTAACAGCTACGATAAAAAACATTAAATCATTATGAAAATTAATAATACCTTCCATAATAGGAGTAGCAGGATCTGAAAAAGAAAGTTGCCACGGCCCTGCAGCATCCATCTTACCTAATCGAGTAAAATTTCCAAAATCTGAAAGAAAAAATGTACAAAAATGTTCTTTAAAAGAAAAAACCATTTCTCAACTATAAAAATTTTATAATTATTTATATGAGTATATTGGGACTCGAACCCAAGACCCCCGAGTTAAAAGCCCGATGCTCTACCAACTAAGCTATATACCCTTATCCAAATTTATAAAAATTAAAATTAATTAAAATTACTAGATATAGTAGCAAACCTTTTAAACATTACCTCAACGTTTAAATAATTATAAAAAACAGTTGATGAATAATGCTTATTTATTATTTTTGAACGAATTTTTTGACCTTTACATAAAGTAGGGCCTATAAAAGTTTGAACATAAGAATAAAGGCCAAAAAATATAATAAAAAGCCAAATTATCTGCGGTAACCAAGTAACACTATCTAATTGAGTCATAAAAAAATTAAAACACCATAATAAAAAAAGGGCTTAATAGGATTCGAACCTACACCGCTATCATTATGAGTGACATGTTATACCATTAAACCATAAGCCCTTAAAAAAAATTAAAGCACCTAATACTTTACTATTTTAGTTTTAACAGGTAATTTTAAACCCCCTATACGTAGAGCTTCTCTAGCTTTTTGTTCAGAAACCCCGGAAATTTCATATAAAATTTGACCTTTTTTAATACTACAGCCCCAATAAGAAACACCACCTTTACCTTTACCCATCCTAACCTTTAAAGGTACTGACGAAACAGGTGTATAGGCAAATAGCCTTATCCAAACCTTACCAAAAGGACGGACTTTTCTATTTATAGCTTGACGAGCCGTTTCAATATGCTTTGAGTTTATTCTCGTATTACCCAAGGCTTTTAAACCAAACAACCCAAACTTTAAATTAATAGTTCTTCTTTCAATACCCTTTGAAACTAATTTTTTTGATTTCTTAAACTTTCTGTTATTAGGAAAAAACATAATAAATTTTATTAATAATAATACCAAATTTTAATACTACAAACCCCATAAACGGTCATAGATTCTGTAAAACTATACTTAATTGAAGAATCTAAAGTTTGTAAAGGCATAGTACCCAAAACAATAGATGAAGTTCTTTTACGTAAAGAAGTTCCTAAACGCCCTTTAAATTGAATTTTTAAACCATTTAAAGAAGAAAAAACAAATATAGAAGAAACAACCCGAGATAAAAAATTATAAAATATATAAAAAACTTTGATATTCCTTTTTAAGACATTACTAAGAAAAATACCAACCAACTTTGGATCTTTAAAAACTAAAGAAGTATAAAATAGATGAACAAAAGAAGGCACGTTGAACTCAGATAAATTAGAAACATTATTTTTGATACGTAATTTATACATAATATCTCTAACAGAAATTACATATTTTTTATAATAACGTTGTAATACAGGATGCTTTACTTTTCTTTTATAGAAAGGTAGCCTCAACAGTCTAGCAATATTACGAACACGAACACGAACCAAACATTTAGTTAAAAAGATTAAATTTAAAATTAGAAGACGCTTTAAACTAAAGACTGCTAAAGAAGTAGACCTATTTCTTTTAACTAAAGCAAATAAACGTTTACCATACTTATCCGGAAAGAGTTCTAACCTTCTATTTAAATAACGCTGTAAAGGATTTACTCGAGCTCTATTATCCTTTTTAATAAGCATATAAATTTTCTTTTTATTACTCCATTTAAATTTTTTTTTAATACGGACAGCTTTTTTTCTAAATTTTTTTGTATTACCGAATGACTTTTTACTAAAACTTTGAGTTTGATAATAATCTATAAAAATAAAAAGTTGAAACCCTTTTCGTTGAATAGAAATATTATGAATAATACTACCATACACGTTATATTTGAAAAAATTTTCTATATAATTTTGTATGTATAAGTCTTGGTAAAGAAGTTTCGAATAATTATAATTTTCAAAAAAAGATTTAGAAAACCACTGTTTGTTTTTTATTAATTGTAAACTTGTAGGATTACTTTTTTTACTCATTATTTTTTCTTTTTTTTATGAGAAAACTGCTTACGAGTTAAACAAAAATCTCCAAAACGATAGCCCTTCATTCTAGGATTAATAGTCAAAGGTACAAACTTATTACCACGATGAACATTAAATACCTTACCAACATGGCAATCAAGAATTATAGAACTTCGCGATAAAATTTTTTTTTTATTACTTTTTATTAAATTAAGAACAGCCGCATCACAAAACTTTACTTTATAAACCATTTTTCTTATTAAAAACTAAAACTGCTTTTTACGCCTAAAAATTAAAGAATTACTTCTATGTCTTTTAGACCGAGTAGGCTTTCCTATAGTTAACCTACCCCAAGGGGAAACCGATGGCCTTCCAGTAGAAGACTTACCCTCACCCCCACCATGAGGATGATCAATAGGGTTCATTGCAACACCACGCACTTTTGGCCGGCGCCCTAACCAACGACTATTTCCTGCTTTTGTTAATTTTTTAATATGCTTAAACTTATTCAAAACTACCCCGACAGTAGCTTTACAGTCTATACTAACAAAACGTTCTTCCAAAGAAGGTAATCTAATACGAACTAATGATCTTTTCTTATCTTTTTGTAAAATTTTACAAAAAGAACCACTCGCCCTACTAATTTGACCTCCTTTTTCTAATTTAAATTCAACATTATTAACAAGATAATTTGGCGGCAAATCCCTTAACGAATAACGACCACCATTCATAATTTGATGATTATTAATAACAGAACCTACCTTAACCCCTTTAATAGCTAAAATGTAATCAAAAGACCCTGTAATTAAACATTTTACACAAAAAAGATCTGTGTTTCTATTAGGATCATACTCGCTACTCAAAACTTTATAAAAATTAGATAAAAACTTAAAATTAATTTTTCTATAACGACGCTTATGACCGCCCCCTCTTCTACGAACAGTTATGCGGCCATAATTATTGCGCCCTGAAATACTTTTTTTACCAACAATTAAACATTTTAAAGAATTTTGTTTCATTTATCTAGACCAAGATGGTAGTACACCATCTTCTGAACGTTTTGTATTTTTTGAACCATAACGCCCTCTCCACTCACTTAAATCTAATTTTTCTTTTAATGTACCATCATTTAAACGCTTTAAATAAATTTCATCAGCACTAAGACCTGCTTCACTATTAATAGGTACTAATAATGCATTTTCTATATGAACTAACCCAGGAATAAAGGCTAAAAAATATACAAAATAAAATACTGTTGCTACCTGACCAATCTCAATATAAGGATACTCAACAACATTTTGACCAATCCACCCTAAAATTAAACAATTAACAACTTGATACCAAAATAATTTTTTAGCTATCGGACGAAATAAAGAACTTCGAATATTTAATTTAGGAACTATAAAAGGTATTAATATTAAAACTAAAATAGAACCGAACATAGCTAAAACACCACCTAACTTATCAGGGATTGAACGTAAAATAGCATAAAATGGAAGAAAATACCATTCAGGAACAATATGAGGAGGTGTTACCATAGGATTTGCCGGTATATAATTGTCCGAGTGTCCTAAAGCATTTGGAAAGAAAAATACAAAAAAAGAGAATACAACTAAAAGGCATGAAAAAGCAAATAAATCCTTTAAAAAAAAATAAGGAAAGAAAGGAATAATACTTGTTTTTGATTCAATACCTAAAGGGTTATTATTTCCATGAACATGTAATAAAACTAAATGAACTAAAGAAAGTCCTGCTATAATAAAAGGTAATAAATAATGTAAACTTAAAAACCTATTCAAGGTTGCATTATCTACGGAAAAACCACCCCATAATAAACTTACAATCATATTACCAACAATAGGTAAAGCTGAAAATAAATTAGTAATAACAGTAGCACCCCAAAAACTCATCTGACCCCATGGAAGAACGTAACCAATGAAACCTGTAGCCATAGTTGCTAATAAAATAACGACCCCGGAAACCCATAACCAATGACGGGGCGCTGTATATGAACCGTAATATAAATTTTTGAACATATGAATATATATACATATAAACATCATTGAAGCCCCATTTGCATGAATATAACGGATTAACCAACCATTATTAACATCTCGCATAATATGCTCAACACTAATAAAAGCGTAATCTATATGGGGGGTATAATGCATTGCTAAAAAAATACCAGTAACAATCTGTATAACTAAACATAGTCCTGCCAGAGAACCAATACTCCAAAGATAAGATACATTTATTGGGCTAGGATAATCAATTAAATGATTATTTATGTCTTTAAATAATGATTTTTTTTTCCACATAATTATTAAAATATATATAGAACAAACAGAGGGAAAGGGACTTGAACCCATATCAACAAATTTGGAATCTGCTATTTTACCAATTAAACTATCCCCCTATTTATTTTAATTATTAAAAAATTTCTCCACAGGTTGGACTCGAACCAACGACCTAACGGTTAACAGCCGTTTGCTCTACCACTGAGCTACTATGGAGAAACCCTAAAAATTTTTATAATATTATAATATCAGCCGCAGGTTCCCCTACAACTACCTTGTTACGACTTAACTACCATTTCAAAACCCTTTTTAACAAATATTATACAATAATATACAAAAAAATACCTTAAATAAAGGCTTTATCTATTTTTGATTAATAACTGCATAAATAAAAGCTTCAAAAGGACCTCAATTTGCTAGCTTGACGGGCGGTTTGTACAAAGTTCGTATATATTTTCACCACGACATGCTGATTCGTGATTACTAGCGATTCCAACTTCATATAGACGAATTTCAGTCTATAATCCGAACTACGATAACTTTTAAAGATTTGCTCTTAATCACTTAATTGCATCTTATTGTAATTACCTATGTAGCACGTGTGTAGCCCAATCTATAAAGGCCATAACGACTTGTCTTGATCCTCACCTTCCTTCAAATTTCTTTGACCGTCCTTTTAAATAAATTTCAGAAAAAAACTATTTTAACTCAAAATAAATAAAAAGAGAGGGTTTCGCTCGTTAAATAGGAATTAACCAAACATCTCACGACACGAGCTGACGACAGCCATGCAACACCTGTATAAGTCTTTGTCTTAAGCAAAAGCTTTCATTTAAGATTTTAAATCAACTTATATTCAAAGATTGGTAAAATTTTTCGCGTATCATCGGATTAAACCACATGCTCCACCGCTGTTCCGAACTCCCGTCAAGTCCTTTGAGTTTTAATCTTGCGACCGTACTTCCCAGGCGGAGTGTTTAACGCGTTAGCTTTAAAACTAAACTTTATAAATCTAATTTTTAACACTCATCGTTTACAGCTTGGACTACTGGGGTCTCTAATCCCATTTGCTCCCCAAGCCTTCGTCTCTTAGCGTCAGTTATAACCCAGGTAGCCGCCTTCGCCACTGAAATTCCTCCTAATATCCACGGATTTTATCCCTACATTAGAAATTCTACTACCCTCTATTAAACTCAAATAAGACAGTTTTGAAATTATTTTTTAGTTAGGCTAAAAAATTTAAACTTCAACTTATCAAATTGCCTACAGACCCTTTACGCCTAATAACGAAGAATAACACCCGCCCTTCCTGTATAACCGCGGCTGCTGGCACAGAATTAGCCAGGGCTTCTTCTTTAAGTAACGTCATTATCCTACTTAATGAAAGAGATTTACGGCAAAACGCTGTCATCTCTCACGTAATATTGCTGGGTCAGGCTTTCGCCCATTGCCCAATATTCCCTACTGCAGCCTCAAATGAGTCCGGGCCGTGTCTCAGTCCCGGTGTGGTTGTACACCCGTTAAGGCCAACTAAGCATCATTGGCTTGGTAATCTTTTACATCACCAACTACCTAATACTATAGAAGCATATCTCAAAGCGAAAATATCTTTGGTTATTTGGTATTTTTATTCTAAAGGAAAACCTTTAAGCTATTATTACAATATAATTATCCCAAACTTTGAGGCAAAAAGCTTCTATTATTACTCACCCGTCCGCCACGCTTAACAAAAAGCGTCCGACTTGCATGTATAAAGCATATTACTAGCGTTCATTCCGAACCAGGACCAAATTCTTATTTATAAAAATAAAACTATTAAAAAAAATTTTAATAATTTATAAAAAACTAATGTATAAGCATATCTTCTACCGGAGTCGAACCGGTAACCTCAAAGGAGGAACAGATTTTAAGTCTATCGTGTTTACCAATTTCACCAAGAAGACTACTAATATTAAAAAATTACAAGGGTTGGACTCGAACCAACGACCTTCAGGTCATGAGCCTGATGAGCTTCCTTCTGCTCCTCCTTGTAACGAAGATTGAAAGCGGGTAACGGGACTCGAACCCGTATTGCTTGATTGGAAGTCAAGATATTTACCAATTAATGTATACCCGCAAATATTTATTAAATATATAAAACTACGGTTCCCTTTATAAAAGTATTTATAGCATAAAATTAATTTACAAAAATTAAGAATTACCTTACGTATTAATTTTAAATATATATTTAAATAAAATTTAATAAAGGGCGATAGTGGACTCGAACCACCAACATTCTCGGTGTAAACAAGATACTCTACCAATTAAGTTAATCACCCTAAAAAATAAAAATTACACTGGGTAGGACTCGAACCTACAACCTCTGGGTCCGAAATCCAGTACTCTATCCAATTAAGTTACCAATGCTTTCTTGCTTAAAAAGGGAAAGTTTGACTCCTCCTTTATAAAGGGCAAAGTTAGAGCCAATTTTTCCTTTTAACTTAAAATGTCACTTTTTTTTTTATTAAAACAAATTATAAATACAAACTAATGAGAAACCAGAAAGAAATATTAAAAAAGTTGCTAAAAAATCCATAATTTTTTTACCATATACTATTAATGTAAATTAATAGCTTCATCTAAATACATACAAGTTAAAATAGTAAATACATATGCTTGAATAATAGCCACAGCTGTTTCTAAAAAAACTAAAACAAAAACAACTAAAACAGGAAAAGGAGCTAAAAAAGCTAATGAAATACCTCCATTTACCATTGTCCACCCAAACCCAGCTAAAACAGCTAATAATGTATGACCTGCCATCATATTAGCAAAAAGCCGAACAGATAAACTAACTACCCGAAATACATAAGAAATAAACTCAATAGGTATAATTAAAGGGTATAGTGCAAAAGGACACCCTGCAGGTAAAAAATGTCCAAAATAAACTAAACCATGATGTCTCCCTGCAATAATATTTACACCAACTAAAACCATAACAGCCATAGCAAAAGTAACAACTAAATAACTAGTAACCGTTGAACTATAAGGAACAAGACCAACTAAATTAGCCACTAAAATAAATAAAAATAATGAAAAAATAAAAGGAACAAACTTAATAACTTGCTTTACTGAACCTCCAATATTTTCTTTCACCATATTTAAAATCACATTGTATAACCCTTCAAAAATAAAAATGTTAAATTTTGGAATAAAATTTCTTGATGCCTTAGTCTCACTATCAAAAAAAGTATCATCCTCTAATGAACCCATATTTTCAAAATTACTTGGTGAATCCTTTTTTAAAGAAGCAAAAAGAGGCTCAAAATCATTTTTTAAAAAATTTAAATAATTTAAAAAATTAGAGGTATATAATTGAATATTATTAAATAAAAGAATATCCCCTGATAAGTCTACGCTACGGTTTTTTAATACACTAAAAAGAGTTTTATGAAATTCTCTAGAATGTTCTGACTTTAAATTAGGTGATGAAAAAGTATTTAAACCTAACCAGCTTTCTTTAACGTTTTTAATAGAATTTCCCTCAACATAAGCTTTTTCTAAATAACTTAAATAAGAAACTACTTTATTAGAACTGAAAACCTTTAAAAGAAAAGCCTCAAAAGAACTTAAAGAACGACTAGGTACTAATTTTTTTGATAACGCCTCCTTAAGATCGCCACCACCATATAAAAAGGTTGCTTGTTTATATATAGCGTTACCTTTATCACTTTTAATAGTCATCATCACATAACGACCTGACGTATGATGTCCTTCGTTCGCAACAAAACCATTAAAAAACAAACTAATAATAGCAAAAATAAATATATATATAACACTAACATTAGTTATAGAAAGATTTAACCCTCCAATGAAAATAGTAAAAAAAGGAATAGGTTCAAACTGCTCTAAAGGACTATACATCTAAAAAGAAATTAGACTACACCCCAAGACGGTTTTTCATAATTACCCGACATGCACTATAGAAACCTAATAACTCCTCACTATCAAGTTTTTTAATCGACTTTAGGTTGGATAGAAAAGCGTACTGGCCGTCTAATACATTCAAGTATTCTGTTTCAAAATCTTCTATTTGATCAAGTTCTAAATTATTTAATAACCCTTGGTTACCCGCAAACATTAACATAATTTGCTTTTCTACTTCTAAAGGTACAAATTGTTTTTGTTTTAATAATTCAACTAAACGAGCACCTGTTTTTAATTGTAATTGAGTAGCAGCATCTAAATCTGAACCAAACTGAGCAAAAGCTTGAACTTCTCGATAATCCGCTAAACGTAACTTTAACGAACCTACAGCTTGCTTCATCAGCCCAATTTGAGCCGCAGAACCTACTCGACTTACAGACAATCCAACAGAAACTGCAGGACGTTGTAATTGATTAAATAACTCTGTTTCTAAAAAAATTTGACCATCTGTAATAGAAATTACATTAGTAGGAATATAAGCTGAAACATCTCCAGCTTGTGTTTCAATAACAGGTAAAGCTGTTAAAGAACCCCCACCAACAGCATCTGACATTTGTGACGCTCTTTCTAATAAACGTGAATGTAAATAAAATACATCCCCAGGATAAGCTTCTCGTCCTGGTGGCCGACGTAAAAGTAAAGACATTTGTCTATAAGCTACAGCTTGTTTTGACAAATCATCATAAAAAATAACAGCATGCATACCATTATCTCGGAAAAATTCTCCAATAGTAGCCCCTGTATAAGGTGCTAAAAATTGTAAAGGAGCTGAATCTGAAGCTGTTGCAGCCACTACAATACAAAATTTTAAAACATCAGCAACAGCTAATGATTTAATAACTTGAGCAATTGTAGATCTTTTTTGACCTATACCAACATAAATACAATATAAATCAATTTTAGGGTCTATAGGAGTACCAGAATACTTTGATTTTAAATAAGTAGAATGATCTTCATGAGCAGTATTTTGATTAATCATAGTATCGATAATAATAGCAGTTTTACCTGTTTGACGATCACCAATAATTAATTCACGCTGACCACGACCAATTGGAATTAAACTATCAACCACTTTAATTCCTGTCTGAACAGGCTGGTTAACAGATTTTCGAACAATAATACCTGGAGCCTTCACCTCAACTTGAGAACGGTCACCTCCAATAGCACCTTTACCATCAATAGGATCACCTAATCCATCAACAGCACGTCCTAATAAATTTAATCCAACAGGAGCATCAACAATAGAATTTGTACGTTTAACTAATGAACCTTCTTTAATAAGCTTATCATCACCAAAAATAACAACCCCTACTTTATTTTTTTCTAGATTTAAAGCCATACCTTTAATACCGAAACGAAAATCTACCATTTCTCCGGCCTGTACGCTATCTAAACCATGAACATTAGCAATACCATCACCAATTGAAAGCACTATACCTTTATCACTAAAAAAATCTTTTTTCTCTTCCCCTATAAATTTATCTAAACGGGCCTTAATTTTCATTTCTAAACTTAAACTTTTTTTAGCCATACTTAAATAAGTTAAATAAATTTTTTTAATGGAGGTAACCAGAATCGAACTGATGACCCCATGCTTGCAAAGCACATGCTCTACCTGCTGAGCTATACCCCCTTATTTATAGGGATGTAACGTTCCATACTTAGAACGGGCATGCTTTCGATCACCAATTCCATATAAATCTAATTTATTACGAATTAATGTGTATCGAATACCCGGGAGGTCTTTAACACGCCCCCCCCGAATTAAAACATCATTAAATTTTTGTAAATTATGACCTTCTCCTGGTATGAAAGCAATTAACGTTTTTTTATTATATAAACGAATTTTTGCTACACTTCGTCTCGCAGAATTAGGTTTTCGCGGATTCATTTTATAAACTTTTAAACAAACCCCTTTTTTTTGAGGACAGTGTCCCAAAGTTATTGTTTTATATTTTTTAGACTTTTTAAATCGATTTTTTCTTACTAACTGATTTATTGTTGGCATTATTAATTTATTTCCACCTAAATTTTAAATTAGAACGATGCTCTAAAACTTGTGCATTTAAAAGATCTAATTTTTGTTTAACTAAACCTTTATTATGAAAAGCATCCAAAAACTCTAAAGCTAAATTATCAACAAAAGAACCTTTTTTCTTTAATGCAAAGCTTATCAACCAATTCAAAGCGATACGCCTTCTATTATGCTTTGAAACAATAAAAACAGGAATATAAAAAGTTTTATCCCTTTTTTTACCAATATTGACTTCTTTTATTATAAACGAAGGTGCAACATTATTAATTGCTTTATTTATAATAAAAAAAGGATTTTTTTTTGAACGTTTAACCAATAATAATAATAAAACATCTATTATCGAGCTAACCTTTAAAGCCTTACCTTTTTTTAAAATTAGTTTATTTATCCAAGAGCTAAAATTAATTTTATTTAACTTTTTTTTCATTTACTAAAAAAACAGCGTTTTCATAGTTTCGCGAAATTTGCTGATCTATAAAATTCCGCTTTCTATCCATTAATACATAATTTGTCTTTGTTAAAATAACAGTTCCAATCAGTGCAACTAATAATATAACACCTATAATTAATAAAAGAGGAGCGTAGTAACTATATAAAACAGAACCAAAAACTTTTAAATTTGAAATATTAATTAAAATAGATTTCCAATCAAGATAATTAACAACAAAAATTAAAGCTTTTTCATCAACCCCTGTGTTTTCAAAAACAATAAAATATAAAAAACTTAAAAAACACAAACCTAAAAAAGCACTTATAGGTAATGAACGACTAAATTCTGAACGAAGGTCTGCTCCTTTTATATTTAACATCATAACCACAAATAAAAATAAGACAGTTACAGCCCCTAAATAAACTGCAACAAAAGTTAAAGCTAAAAATTCTGCTTCTAATAATATTAATAAAATTACAATATTTAAAACTACAGAAATTAAAGCTAACAAATTATGTATTGGATTTCGAGCACTTATTACTACAATACTACTTATTATTGTTAAAAAACCTATAAAACCATATAACATTTTTTATTATATTCTCTATTTATAAAAATTTTTATTAGTATTTGTAAGCTAAATATATCACTATACTTACACCTCAAACCTATCTAAGTTGTTATCTTCAACTTTTTATTAAAACTTATCTTAAGGAAGCATTCTTACATTTATGCATTCAGTAATTATACTATACTAACGTAGCTACCCAGCAATGCTATTAAAATAACAACTGGTACACCATAGGTTAGCCCGTCTCAATCCTTTCGTACTAGAGAAAGATCCTTTCAATTTTAAACGCTTATCGTAGATAGAAACCAAACTGTCTCACGACGTTCTAAACCCAGATCACGTACCTCTTTAATCGGCGAACAGCCGAACCCTTGAAACCTGCTGCAGCTCCAGGATGAGATGATCCGACATCGAGGTGCCAAACAATTCTGTCAATGCGAACTCTTAAGAATTATTAGCCTGTTATCCCTAGCGTACCTTTTATCCGTTGAGCGATAGCTATTCCATACACAACTACCGGATCACTATGACCAACTTACGTTCCTGCTCAATATGTCTATTTTACAGTCAAGCAAACTTTTACCATTACGCTCTACATACAAAATACAATTGTACTGAGTTTACCTTTGTACGCCTCCGTTACCTTTTAGGAGGCAGCCGCCCCAGCTAAACTACCAACTTTACACTGTTTTAAGCTTACTTAAAAAACTATAATTAGCTATGAAATAGAAAAAGGGTGGTATCTCAAGGAAGTTTAGTTTACACTAAACTACCACCTATCCTGCACATTTTTTATATCAGTAGCAATGAAAAGATATAGTAAAGGTGCATAGGGTCTTTTCGTCTTACGATAAATACTCCGCATCTGCACGGAAAATTCAATTTCATTGGACTTATATTGGAGACAGTGGGGAAGTCGTTACACCTTTCATGCAGGTCGGAAATTACCCGACAAGGAATTTCGCTACCTTAGGACCGTCAAGAATTACAGCCGCCGTTTACGAGAGAATCCATTCTGAGCTTGCACAAATCCTTTTAACCTCTCGCACCGGGCAGGTGTCAGCCCCTATACTTCATCTTACGATTTTGCAGAGACCTGTGTTTTTATTAAACAGTCGCTACCCCTTATTTTATGTCGCTTTAAAAAAATTTCTCTTAATAAAGCCCTCTTTATCCCGAAGTTACAGAGTCAATTTGCCGAGTTCCTTCAATATAATTAATCCAAGCGTCTTAGTGCATTTACACCCACCCACCTGTGTCGGTTTTAGTACGATTTAAAACATTATAATTATTTCTCGAAATAATAATTTTATTAACAAAAATTTACTAAATTGTTAATAAAAATTCTTATCTGTCATATATAAAAAGTTTTTTAATAAAAAAAAAAAACCATCAAATAAAGCTTTAGCCTTTTTTTTAGAAATCGACTTACAGTTATTCAGTTTAACTTAAAACAATAAACCTTGGGCTTTCGACGATAATGTTTTTAAACATTATTTATCACTACTCATACTAACATATTCACTTTTGATACCTCCAACAGACTTTACAGCCTACCTTCTTCAGCTTACAAAACGTTCCGCTACCAATATTAAAATTTTATTATTTCGGCATATTTGTTAGTCTCTATAAATTATCGATATAAAAAATCTTAGTCAATGCGCTATAACGCGTTCCTTAGAGGATGGCTGCTTCTAAGCCTACCTTTTGATTATCTTTAACTTTTTATATCTTTTGCACTTACAATAAATTTAAAGGCCTTAATAAATAATCTGGGCTGTTCCCCTTTTGACTATGGACCTTAGCATCCAAAGTCTGTCTATTAAAAAAATACTTGTCATTCGAAGTTTAATTAAACTCGGTAAGAAAAAATCCCCCTAATATAGTTAGAGCTCTACCTACAAGCATATTTTTTTAACGCTATACTTAAATATATTTCGCGGAAAACCAGCTATCACCAAGTTTGATTAGCCTTTCACCCCTAATTAAAAATCATCCCCGCCTTTTTCCACAGACGTGGGTTCGGCCCTCATTATACTTTTTAACATATAAATCAGCCTGTTCTTAATTAGATCACCTGGCTTCGGGTCTTATTTAAATAACTATATAATTTTGTTTAAATTCACTTTTAATTACGCTTTGTTTTTATAAAACTAAGCTTGCTACTTAAATAAACTCGTTAGTTCATTATGCAAAAGGTACATTGTCATTAATTTTATTAACTCCAATAGATAATAAGCATTATATTTCAAGTTCTATTTCAAACCAAAAAAGATTCTATTTTCACCTTTCCCTCACGGTACTTGTACACTATCGATTACTAAAGTATTTTAGACTTAGAGGATGGTTCCCCTTTATTCAAACAAACTAACATAATTTGCTTTACTCAACTTTACTTAAATTTAATCTTTATTACGGGACTTCTACCCTTTTTTGTTAAAAAATTCATAAATTTCTTTTTAAGTAAAAAGTCTATCCTTGCGTTCGCTCGTCACTACTAACAAGATCTCGGTTGATTTTCTTATATTAGTTACTAAGATATTTCAATTCACTAAAAATTAATAATAAACTTATAAAATATATATAAAATTATTACTAACCAAATTAAGATTTTCATCTAAGGTAATGTTTTAAATATCAATTAAAAATATCTATTTTCTTTTAATTATTTAAAACCTTTTCGCACTTTTATACGACCTACTACCTTTAGCATCAAGGTATCCATATAATGCATTTAAAATATATATTTCTATTATTATAAGCAATTATTTATATAAATAATGTAGTACATACTTTTCATTATTATTAATAAAAGCTTTTTCTTCAGAAAAACCTAAAAAAACACAATCAATATAATTATTTCTAATAGAAAACTCAAAATTATCTAAAACGAGCCCATTATTAAAAAAACCTAAAAGTTGTTGTTTTTTTGAAGACGTCTTTACACACGGAAGTATAAAACGTTTCTTTTTTTCCATAATATTAAAAAAAATTTCAGGAATAATTATTTGTTGCTTGATATACTTATCAAAATCATCCCACCCTAATTCTGTTCCACTAAATGAACTATTAATAGACGAGAAGTTACTTGCACTATTTTCGAAAGTACTAGCCTCACTAGATTTAAAAAGTTTTGAATAAAAACCAACTAAAACATCTTCATACTTTTCATGTACTGCAATAGCCTTTACCATATTAAGAATAAAACGTTTTTTTTCTTCATCACTCTTTAAATTTCTATAATCTGAATAAAAAAAATAGTAATAACCAATCTGCAAAAAATAACGCCCACGCCCTTTTTTTCCTTCATAAAATGTGTTTAAGCCAGCTAATTTTGATATATCAAAACTAATTATATCGAGAGGCTTTAAATAAATACCAGGGCTTTTAACTACAGAACCGTTTAATAAGAAGTTTTTATGTGATAAATGTTGACGTAATTGATAAACACTTATTGGGAACAATAATTGACATAAAACGACATCTAAACGCGACCCAAAAAATTGAATAAAGTTTTTATAACCGTTACTTTTTTTAAAAAGCCTATATAAATCATAATCTTTTAAACGCCCATATTTAAAACGTATAATTTTACGAAGATATAAGTTATTCTTAAAATTAAAACGTACCCTTTTTCGACGAAAATTAGAAAAAGAAAGAGGACTAAAACGAAAAGTATCTAATATGTTTCTTCTGTTCTGTTTTTTTATAAAAACCCACTTAGGTTTTTTTAGACCTAAAGACTTTGTATTTCTTTGCCATAAATTTATTTTTGTTTGATAAAATAACTTATTTTTTAAATAAAAAGGTTTTCTAGTTATCCGCTTCATACTGTTTTTCTTTTTTTAAACACTCCTCAATAAAATGACAATAAAATAAAAGAACGTTTATATTAGAACTATCACCCAATAAAGGATAATCGATAAAATCTAAGGAATCGTCTTCATTTACTATGCAAGCTATGGGAGTACCTAATTTATAAAATTCTTTAATAAAAGAACTATAACCAAAACTCGAAAAAAAAATTACTAATCCAGGCCCATAACCTTCACTTAACTTAGAAGCTATGTTATATGTTGAATGTAAATTAATAAATTTATTATGGAAAAATAATATTTGTTTATTAAAAGGCAAAAGCCCTGTTTTTAATAAAGAATTAGAAATAAAATCATTAAAATGTGCTTTTATGAAATGAAAGTTAGAAAAATGACCTCCTACCCAATTATTATAAAAAAAACCATTTAACCGTATTTTCTTTTGATCAAGTAAAAATAAAAGATCCTTCTCAAATAATTTAAAAACTTGTAAAAAATCAGATTCTTTTAAAAACCCTATACTAAAACTCTTAACGAAAAAACTACTAATTTTCTTATTAATAACCTTAATATTGTTTAAACTTTTATCCAATACAGTAAAACATAATTTAAAAATCTGTTCATTTATTAAATCTACACCAGTAGAATTATCCGGACTAAAACCTAAGCTATTAACACCAAAAAAAAGAATAGGCTTCCTGCTTACCCGAACATTATACTCTAATAAATTACGAAACTTCTTAATAAACCAAATCTGATCATAAATATTGAATAAACATGATTTTTTATCTATATTTAATTTAAAAATAAATTTTTTTAAATCATCATTTAATTCTGGACCACTAAAATATAACTCATTTTTTAAAATAAAACTAATTAAATACCTTTCTACACTTTTATTTACCATCTACTTATAACTTTTTTTCAATAAAAATACCCATTTCTTTATATCTATTCGGGGGCGATATATTATATATGCTTTTCGCAAAAAAATTTAAAAAAGTATAATCACAACAAAACATACTGAAATTATTTGAACCACAATTATCTAATATTTTTAATTTATTTTCAATATTAAAAATAGAAGGTAATGAATTTCCACTATAAACTTTAATAACACTATCTTCTAAAATAAAACGATACCCAATACCTTTTATACGAATATTCACCATATGGTAAAATAAAACACCATAAGATAAATAAATTATTGAATTATAAATATATTTCAATTTATAATTGAAACTTTCAAGATTAGAATAATAAAAATATATAGACAATGTACTTAACTCATCATTAATAATAACGAAACAATTCTGTGGGATTAAAAAAGAAGATTCCCCAAAAAAACCTTTTATTACTAACCTTTTTTCTTTTATTTTTAAAAATAAAAACTTATCATACTTCTGATAATTAAAAACTATTTTTTTAACATTACGCAACATAACATAACAACTCACCACCTAAATTATTTTTTAATGCCTGATTTAAAGACATTACACCTTTAGAAGTGCTTAAAATTACACAACCATCAGAAAAATGGCTTTGTACAGACCATAGAGAACTTACAGAAGAATAAACCCTTTTACCTGATTTAGAAATGGCTTTAATTGTTTTTACAATAGGATCTCCATTATTAGAATACTTTAATGTTACTTTCATTTTGTTTTTATCTAAAGTATCAAAAGAAAAACCTTTAATAAAACCTTCTAATAATAAAATATCTAAAACTTTTATTACTTTTTTTGATTTAATAATTAAAACATTTTCGACTCTACTACGAGAACTATTTTTTATTCGACTACAAAAATCACTTAAAGTATTATTAACACTCATTATTTTTTAAATACACCTGGAATTAACCCTTTCAAGGCCAACATCCGAAAAGGATACCGAGCCATTTTAAATTTAGACGAAACAATACCTCTTGCACGCCCTGTTAAAAGACACTTATTTACAATCCGAGAACTGTGCACATCCTTTTGTTTTTTTGAGAACTTTAAACTTATTTTTCTTTTAATATTAAAAGAACTATTTAAATATAATTGCTTGTAAAGTAACTTAAATTTTTCTGAATCCTTAAACTTTTTTCTACGAATTTTTTCTTTTAAGTCCATAAATTTATTCCTTTATAAAGAAAGGTAAGGTAACATAAATGGTTAATGTGTAGGATTGCAAATCCTGAAATGGCGGTTCAAGTCCGCCCCTAACCTCTTAACTAAGAAAGTTTGACTCCTCCTTTATAAAGGGCAAAGTTGGAGCCAATTTTTCCTTTTAACTTAAAATGTCACTATTTTTTTTTTATTTGCTGTTCTAATGAAAATAACAATACTTTGCTTTAATATAACTTTTTGTTTCCTTAAAAAAAACTTTTTCATAAACTATAATTGATTGAAATAATAACTTATAACCAAATTAATAATTACTATTATTTCATAAATAATATAAATAGCTACAGAAATTATAATTTGACTTAATATTTCTGGAGGACTAAATATCCCTGATAAAATTAAAAAACACGTATAAAAATACTTTCTATATAAAGTAAAAAATTTTAAATTTAAAATATTAAAATAAATAGATAAAACCATTATTAAAGGAAATAATAATAAAATAAACGAAAACAAACATATACTAAAAATAAAATTAACATAATCTGTAATATTAGCTTCGTAATAAACCCCAAATAAAGCATTCGAATCATTTAATTCAAAATTTATAAAAAAAACCCATATAAACGGAATAATATAATGATATAAAAATAGAAATACAATAACACATAAAACTAAAAAACCAAAAAATAAAATAAATAAAAAATTTTTTTCATAATTGTATAAGCCTTCTACTAAAAAAAACCATCCTTGAAGGAAGAGTATAGGTCCTGAACAAAAAAATGAAATCATTAAACTTATTTTAATATATATAAATAAAACATCTGACATATGTGTAAAAATAAAATAATTTAAATTTTGATTATCATTAACTATTACTAAAGGTTTTATAACCAAAAATAAAACTTCTTGAGCAAAATGAAAATATACCAAAAAGTTTAAAAATACACAAAGAAAAAGATAAAAAATACGAAATTTTAATTCTTTTAAATAAAAATAAAAAAGCATCCATTACTCACCCTTAATTTACCTATTAATACTTGACCAAGAACTTTGAAAATCAAAATTCCTATACTCTTGCGATAATTCAGTCACCTCATATAAAATAATTTTTTGGGTGTCATCATAACGTACAGCAGTATAACCATTTATAGGAAAATCTTTCCTTAAAGGATGACCATCAAAACCATAATCAGTTAATAATCGACGTAAATCAGGATGTTCTCGAAAATATATACCAAACATATCCCATGCTTCCCGTTCCATCCAATTTGCTGAAGAAAAAAGATTACAAGCACTATCCAAAGAAGTCATCTCATTTACATGAGTTTTAACTCTAATACGAGTATTATATTTTAAACTTAATAACATGTAAACAACTTCAAAACGTTTGTCATTTTCTGGATAATCTACAACAGTTAAATCTATAAGTACCCTAAACTGTGAATTAAAATCTTTTTTTAAAAAGCTTAAAACTTTATTAATACTTCTATAATCAACAACAAGGGTCAATTCATTAAAAGATACAAAAACAGTATATATATAATTAGGTAAAGACGAAACTAAAAAATTTCCAAAATTTAATTTTAAATTTTTATTAAAATTCATAACAAAATAAAAAGGGCCCGAGTAGATTCGAACTACCGACTCTACGCTTATCAAGCGTACACTCTAACCCCTGAGTTACGGGCCCTACTATTGGAGCATTGGGACTCGAACCCAAGAATGCCGATATCAAAAACCAGTGCCTTAACCACTTGGCTATACTCCAAATTAAAAACTTATACTTACCATAAATTTAAAATTTATTTAATTTTAAATTTTAAACTAATACCTACTGGTAAATTTTCAATTAAAAATTTCTTAAAGCTAAAAAAATCTTTAATACATGTTTCTTCCTGATCTAAAATATAATTAATTCTATGAAATACCATATTAACCCTATTATCTAAAGATACAAAATTATAATTAGGCTTAAAAATGAAAACTCTTCGATATACATAAAAAGTAAAATGTTCTCTTGATAAACTATTAACATGAGGAGAACGTATTGTTGTAAAAGTTTTACTTTTACGAGGTAAAAAAATAGGACCTCGTAAATTAAAAAAATTAAAGACTGGAATATTTAAATTTAAAAATTCTTGACAAAAAGAATCTAATAATTTTAAATTATAACTTTTTACATAAACATATAACATAAAAAATTATTAATTAAAAAAATTAAATCATAAGAAAAGCCCATACTGCTAGAAAACCTAACCATAAATAAAACATTATTCCATAAAGGTGTCGCGAGGCGGATTCGAACCGCCAACCCAAAGATTTTCAGTCTTTTACTCTACCATTGAGCTATCGCGACAAATAAAGAAATATTATATAAATAAACCTAAACCAAAATATTGAGTTAAAAGTAATAAAGGACTAGGACATAAAAATAAAAACAAGATAAATAAAAAAGTAAACCCAAGAACTAAAGAATGAGTGTAATTAATCGAATTTTTATGAAAAAAACCTTTATTGCTTTCATCAAAAAAAATTATTTTAATGAAACGTATATAATAAAATGCACTTACTATACTTAATAAAATTGCACATACTACTAAAATATTAAAAGAAGATTCTAAAGCACTAAATAAAATATAAAACTTAGAAAAAAAACCTGCTAATGGAGGAACCCCTGCCATTGAAAACATGTTAATTGCTAAAGTATAAGCTAATACAGGATTTGATTTTGAAAGACCTTGTAAATCATTAATATACTTTAACTGAACAAAACCTTTATTCCGAATTTCTAAGCAAATTACAATAGCCCAAATATTTAACATCATAATAGTATAAATAATTAAATAAAAACATAAACTTTGAACCCCTAAAAGTGTACCTGTAGAAAAACCTAATAATAAAAAGCCAACGTGCCCAATAGAACTATAAGCTAAAAAACGTTTGATTTTATTTTGCTGTAAAGCTTTAAAAGTTCCTACAAAAATAGACAAGATACCACAAAATAAACCGACTGACTGCCAATAAAAAAAACCCTCATAAAAAGCAAAATAAAAAATTTTTAAAATAACAGCTAACATACCAATCTTAGGAACAATAGAAAATAAAATTGTTACAAAAAAGGGAGACCCTTCATAAACATCGGGAGACCACATATGAAAAGGAGCTGCTACTAACTTAAATAAAGCACCTACAAAAATTAAAATGATCCCTGCTATAACCCTATTATTAATGCTAAAGATATCACTAGATGAACAAATAAAATCAAAACCTAAAAAAAATTTCCCTAAATCTTCAAAATTTGTCGAACCAAGAACACCATAAATAAAAGAAATACCTAATAAAAGAATACCTGAGGAAAAAGCACCTAAAACAAAATATTTAAGGCCTGCCTCTGTCGAAAAAGCAGAATCACGCCGTAAACTTGCTAAAATATAAAAAGATAAACTTTGAAGCTCCAATGATATGTATACAGAAACTAGATCAAAAGATGAAATTAAACATAATAGACCAAAAGACGAACATAAAATTAAGATTAAAAATTCAAAGGAATTTATTTTAGATCTATGAACAAATTCAGTAGAAATGGCTATACAAGAAATAGTAGCAATCAATGAAAGGCTTTGAAAAAATATTGAAAAATTATCAACAATAAATAAATTATTAAAAATTACAACACCAACTAAAGGATTATTTATTATTAATAAAAAAGTAAAAAATAAAGACAGTACAGTTAAAAAACTCATTTCTTTAATATAATACGAATAGAAATATTTTCGTAAATTACTTAAAACAACCCCTACTATTAAAAGAAATAATGTGACAGTAATTATATATATTTCAGGTAGAAAAACTTTGAAATGATTTTCAAAAAGAACATCAAAATTTAACATATTAACTTAAAATAGAAAAAATATTTAATAAATGTATTTTATTAAATAAAACTTCTGGATAAATTCCTAAAAAAATAGTTAAAAAAATTAAAGGAAATAAAACATGAAATTCTCTTCTACTTAAATCAAAAAATTTATTTGTTTTAATATGTTGCATTTTTAAATTACCATAAGCTATTCTATTAAATAACCATAAAGAATAGGCACCACTTAATACAATACCTGTAGCTGAAAAAATAGTAATTAAAATATTATCTTGAAAAATACCTGTAAATAATAAAAACTCTCCAACAAAATTACATGTACCTGGTAAAGCTGCATTCGCAAATGTAAATAATAAAAAAATAGGTATGAATACTGGCATACCAGAAACCATACCTCCATAATACTTTAATAACCTTGTATGAAAGCGGTCATACACTACACCAACACATAAAAATAATGCACTTGAAACAACCCCATGACTAATCATTTGAATTAAACTACCTTCAATTCCTTGAATATTTAGACTAAAAATACCTAACATAATTAAATTCATATGAGCGATAGAAGCGTAAGCTATAATACGCTTTAAATCTGTTTGCCGTATAGCGGTTAAAGACGTATATATGATACTAATAGTAGCCACTGTATAAATTAGTGGAGTAAAATATAAAGAAGCATAAGGAAATAATGGGATAGAAAAACGGATAAAACCATAACCCCCCATTTTCAATAAAATACCTGCAAGAATAACGGATCCTGTAGTAGGGGCCTCTACATGAGCCTCCGGCAACCAAATATGTACAGGAACCATAGGTATTTTAGACGCAAAAGATAAAAAAAAAGCCAACCATAAAAATTTTTGCTTATTTTCACTAAAATTAATTAGTAAAAGAGTTTGGTAATCTGTAGTACCTGTTTCAGCATAAATAGACATAATAGCTACTAACATTAAAACAGAACCAAACAATGTATAAAAAAATAATAAATAAGAAGCCCTAATTTTTCTACGCCTAGAACCCCAAATACCAATCATTAAAAACATAGGGATCAAAATACTTTCAAAAAAAACATAAAAAAGAACCAAGTCTAAAATTGTAAATACTAAAATTAAAAGACTTTCCATAATAAGGAGTAAAATCATATACTCCTTCATATTTTTTTTTATATTTTTCCAACTACTTAAAATACAAATGGGAAAAATCAAAGTCGTTAATAAAACAAATAACAACCCGATACCATCTACCCCTAAAATAAAATTAATATTTAAAGACGATAACCAATAAACTTTTGATATAAACTGAAATTTAGAAGAATATGTATCAAAACCAACCCATAAAAAAGTTGATAATAAAAAAGTGATTAAAGAAAAATTAAGGGCAATATTTCGGATAAGAGAATACTTTCGTTCAGAAATGAATAAGAGAATAAGAGCACCAACCAAGGGTGTCAAAATTAATAGTTCTAACATGATTTTATTTTTGATAAAATAAATAATAATAAAACAAGGCGAAAAATGGGATTTGAACCCATACCTACTAGTACCACAAACTAGAGCTCTACCATTAAGCTATAATCGCCCTTTTGAATTTATTTGTTTAATAGAATTATGATAAAAATTAAAAAACAGAATGTTGTTTAAATTATTAATAATACTTAAATAAAAGTTAATAATTACTTTTGAATTTTTAAAAGAATTTAAAAAAGACGATAAATAAAGTTTATTACTAACTAAACAACACAATACAAAATCCAATCCAATTAAATTTTTTAAAACCTTAACATCTTCGCCAACATTATTTTTATAAATAATAAAAATAGGACCACCTACTAACCCATAAAGACTAGAATTTTTATATAAAACTCTAAAAACTTTACTCTTTACTTTTTTAATAGAAAACCCTTCTTTTTGAAAATTATTTTTTAATTCAATTAAAGAGTCTGTTTTCAAAGAGGCAAGTTCGCAAAAAATAATTAGATCATTATTAAACAATATATTACTGTAATTTTTATATAAAAATTTATTTGAAAAAGACAAAACTACTTCAAAGTGATGATAGAGGGATTCGAACCCCCGACCTCAGGATTATGAATCCTATATTCTAACCAACTGAACTATATCATCATAATAAAAAAAGAACAGTGTGTCCTGTAGGATTCGAACCTACACCTTACAGCTTAGAAGGCTGATGCTATATCCAATTTAGCCAAGGACACAAACTAAATTCTTGTCAATTTGGGAAGAACTGGATTCGAACCAATGAAGAGATAAACTCGATAGATTTACAATCTATTGCCTTTAACCACTCAGCCACCTTCCCTAAATAATAAAGCTCGGTTTGGTTGGATTCGAACCAACGACCTTCTATTCCCAAAACAGATACTCTACCAACTGAGCCACAAACCGAACTTTATTAAAAACATGTTAAAAATGATTAGAGCCTAAAGAACTAACCCGAACCTTTTTTTGCTTACGTAATTCTTTAACTACGGGACCAAAAAAACGCGTACCATAAGGTTTAAAGTTTTTATTTAATAATATAACTACGTTATCAAAAAATTTAAAAAAACGCCCATCTAACCGTTTTTTTTTAAAACGTACCCTAAAAACTAAAGCTAAACACACATCCTTTTTTTTTACTTTAAGATTACCTTTAGAACGCAATTTTTTAACAGAAACTACTACAAAATCCCCCAGAAAAGCGGAACCTTTTGGATGTTTATTTAAAATTTTAATACACTGTACTTTTTTTGCACCAGAATTGTCAGAAACATTTAAATATGAACCTACTTTTAACATTTATATTAAATAAAAGAAAAACCAAAAGATTTTAATAATTCTAAATTTTCTTTTTTATTAAAACTAGTAAAATTTATAAATATATTTAAATTTCGTAAATTACGGAATTTAAATATACTTTCACCTAACTCTGAAAAAATATAAAGGTCTTGTATTATAAAAGAAAAAGTGCCTTTTTCACTAAAATTTTTTTTAGCAAACCCTTCATCTAAATCTAATATATTTTTTACATTTAACCTCAAAAAATTTTCAATAAAATTTAAAGAATCCGTTTTTTTTAATTTTAAATGACACTTTAAATTTTTGTTAAAATTTTTACGAGAAGGTGTAGGAATAACTCCTTTCTTTCTAGTAATTAAAAATAAAAAACCTAAACCTAATAAACAAAATTTTTTATTTTTTAAAGAAGAAAAACTAAAATCAGTTGACTTTATTGAATTTACACTATTTATATTTTCGTAATGATTAAACTTTGAAATTAAATCTCGCCGTGAATTTAATAAATAAAATTTTCGTAAATAAAACATTAATTTCGTAATATTGAAGAATAAATTAAAATATTTTTACGTACTCTATAAAATGCAATTAAAATACCTAAACCAATAGCAGACTCTGCCGCCCCTATTGTTAAAAATAATAAAGAATATACCTGACCTAAAAAATCATCTAAAAATTTTGAATAAATTATAAAAGTAAAATTAATACTTAATAACATCATTTCAATAGAAATAAAAGTTAATATAATATTACTGCGATTGAGTACTATACCTAAAAGCGAAATAACAAAAACACTAAATGAAATAATCAAATACTTTGATAAACCTATAACCATAACTTAAAAAAAAGAAAAAGCAACCCGATTAAAACAAAACCAAAATAATGTAAAACTTAACGACACAGGCACAAATACTTTCCACCCTAAATTCATTAACTGGTCGTAACGGAAACGAGGCAATACACAACGGATTACAACAAAAAACGAACCTATAACCCATACTTTAATAGAAAACCATAAAATAGAAGGTAAAGGCAATAAATCACCAATAAAAGGAATAGGTAACCACCCACCAAAAAATAAAATAGCACATAAAGCACTCATATTCAAAATAGATAAATACTCCCCTAAAAAGAAAAAACCGAA